>Ga0080004_1163737_pt1 | contig 121494 bp, 132 predicted proteins | sample WasSprMetagenome_FD_69207 | JGI IMG/M metagenome (GOLD analysis project Ga0080004, IMG submission 69207) | Sulfidic aquatic microbial communities from Washburn Spring, Yellowstone National Park, USA - WS (SPADES assembly) (version 2) | ecosystem: Environmental > Aquatic > Thermal springs > Hot...
CTGTTTTCGTTAAAAGCTTCACAGTTTCATATTACATACCGCTTTTGAAAAAGGTGTCAACCACGCCTTCCTTCCCAAACTTGAAAAGCCGGGGCCTCCGGCACGGAAAAGATGGGTGAACTCGGGGCTTCTCCTGTTGAGAACTCCACAGGTGACACCTGGGAGGAAACTCCAGAGGTTCCTGTCCGGAACCTGCGGAAAACAGGGGTAAAAAAGAACCATGGGCTCCAACGAACCTTCCGGTGCTTTCAGGAGGCATTGCGCCTCTTTACGGGCTTCCTCCTCATCCCCTCTTTCGGGGGGACTCTGGAGGGTCCCAAGCCACCTTCCGATTCCTCGGAACCCATGGCGATTATAGGATACACCCTCTCCTTTTTCCTGTCAAGGGGGGTAGAAAAAAATTTTTGGGAAAATTTGTGTAGAGGAAAGGCGCCTTTGAGCTAAGGTTAGCCAGCAAACCGGAAGGAATCCCCGGAACTTTCAGTCCTGGGCTCTCCAGTGTGCATTGTTCTATTCTCAGAACAACTCGATACTCATCCTTTGCCGGAAGGGTTAAAGAAGTCCGTGGAGGAAAAACGCCCAGAAACACAACACAGTATGACCCAAAAGGCAATGCTTTGGGAAGTCTGGACTCAACAAGCTCAACCTCCGTTGCATTCCCCTGAACATCGAACAGAGCAACAACCCTACCTTCCCAAAAAGCACTCCACTCCTTGGGGGCAGCGCGAATCCTCGAGGACGTCTCGGAAGAAGAGGAAAAAATCCCCTCCTTCGAGTTCGATCCCTTTGCCCAAACGCACACTGGCTGTCTCCCCTACCCGAACCCTCACCGAGAGGGTGCATCCCACAAAAAGCAGCAGGGAGAGAACCAAAAGTACTCCCCACAGGGTAACGCCCTTCCCCCGTGTACCGATCTCGGAAACAATCCTCGTGAAGGCCATCAGGCTTCCCCCTCTCCCCGTGATCCCATCGCTATTATAATCCTCTCATCACGGGAGAATTTCTCGGAGAGACTGCGCCGAAGACGAAAGTTCCCAGTCTAATACGGTGTACACCGACACCAGAGGTTGCAAACCCCGGTCTTCCATGCTACAATTGGCATCGTCTTATTTCCTGGATAATGAGGGGTGGAATCATGCCAAATACAAAGTCTGCGTGGAAAAACCTGCGGAAAAGTGAGAAACGGAGACTCCGGAACAAAGCCATCAAATCAACAACGAAAACCTACATCAAGAAATTCCTGAAGCTTCTGGAAACAGGGAAGATTGACGAGGCACGGACCTTCCTCAGCGAAGTGTACAAACGGGTTGATATGGCGGTGAGCAAAGGGGTCTTCCACAGGAACAAGGCAGCTCGCATCAAGTCACGGCTCACCCAGAAACTCAACCGGGCAATGGCTTCTCAGGCTGCGTGATCCCGGTCACAAGGAGGATGCAGAAAAGGCGCGGGTCAATACTCTGGGTTTTCAGGAGCCTGTCGGCCATCCTGAGTGTGGCAAAAATCCGCGGGATATCGGTGGGACCAAAGGCGTCTTTCATCTTCTGGATTTTCTTCATTTCGAAAGGATTCACTTCCTTCCCCTGCCAGAGGTCCCTTTGGGTTTCCCCCTTTTCGAACACCTGAGCGAGAAGCCGGAATCGCCGCGCCAGGTGAGTCACAAGAAGGGGTAAGGGAAATCCCTGGCCAACCAGGCGGTATGCGTACTGCAGGGCCAGGGAAGTGTTCTTCTCCCCCAGGAAGTCAAGGAAACGAAAAAGCAGGACCTTCTCGTTCTTCTCAAAGAAGGCCTCAACGTCTTCTCTCTGGACTCTTCTGCCCCGAAATCCCTCGAGAAAACTCACAATCTCCGTTTCCTGAAGTTCGTACTCCTCAAAAAGGCGAAGAAGGCTCTCCTCAACTCCTTTCCCGAACGAAAGACCAAGCCGGGCCGCTTCACCCTGGAGAAAATGCTGCAGGACCTCCCTGCTCTCTTCCACCACAATCCAGGGAATCCTTGACCACCCCGTCCCCTTAAGGTCACTACCTGGAAGGAAGAAAAAGTACACCTCAGGGTACCGGGACGCCTCACGAAAGACGTGGAGCACCTCCCCCTCGTCAAGGTGGTCCAGAAAGCAAACCTCCCTTTCGGGGAAAAGCGAGGGAGAAGAGAACTCCTTTGCCCTTTCCTCCCACTCCTTAAGCTTTCGCACCCAAAATACCCTGGAAGCCCCGAGTTTTCGAAGGATTTCGGGAACATACCAGTTTTCAAAACGCGCCTGGTTCACCCGCCGCTCAAGGATGAAGAAACGACCCCCAAGATTTCCCGAAAGCCAGTCTTCAAATCGCTGCTTTCCCAAATCTCCGTATCCTCCCCCGGCGGAAAAGAGGGTAAAACTCTACCGCTCCATCCCGTTTTGTGATAAAGTACGGTACCCTCAATTTCTCAAGGAGCGCCACCGTGCGGGGGTCAGGGTGCCCATAGGGATTCTCCCCCACAGAAATGACCGCCCACAGGCAATCCGAAGCCCGAATGAGTGCTTCCAGAGAGGTATTGTAACTCCCGTGATGGGGAAGCACCAGAACCTCTGCCCTGAGCAGAGAGGGATCACGGGGAGCTATCTCCTCGAAAATTCCTTCCGCATCCCCACAAATGAGCACCCGACCGTAGGGAGTGTGCAGGCGGTACACCACTGCCCTTTCCCCTCCATCAGAGACCGGAAAAACCTCAAGGAGAATGTGGGGTGAAAGCCGCAGGCGGGTCGGGGAAGAAAAATCCACAGGCGAAAAACAGGGAGCCTCCGGGAACACCTTTTGCAGTGCCGTCACGCCTCCTGCATGGTCCCTGTGTCCGTGGGTGAGAAAGATACCCCGGATTTCGGTAATCCCCCGAAAGCGTAGAAAAGGGAGTAGGATGCTCTCCCCCACATTGCCATACCCCCGGATGATTCCCCCGGTGTCAATGAATACCCCGGTATTCCCTTCAAACAATCCACAGGCAAGACCCTGACCGACGTCGAACACCAGGAAGCTCGTTTTCGGAAACCACAGGGAACCGAGAACCAGGCCTCCGAGAACGGGACAGAGGGAAAAGAAGAGCAACACCCGTTTCCTGGTGAGAGCAGCAATCCAGAGGACAAAGATAGTCCCCCAGACGACCATTCCCCAGAGGGCATCGCGCCCTCTGGAAAAGTCGGCAACCCAGTGGGGCACGGAATTCTGGAGAAACACCGACACCCCAAAGAGCATCCGCAAAAGGCAACGGAGGCAGAACCCCAGCAAAAGGCGCCCGTAGACAAAGGCCCCCAAAACAGGCGTCCAGAGTCCGAGGAAAAGCACTCCCTCAACGAGGGGAAGCGCAACGAGGTTACCCAGAAAGACAAGGGAACTCAAGGAGAACCGGTTCCCCACAAGGAAGGGGAAACTGGCAAAGGTGGCGGAAGCGGTGGCAAGTAGAACCCCAAGAACGTACCGGGAGAAGAACTCCCGCCACTTCCTGTGTTCCTTCCGGCGAGGGAGAAAAGCGGCAAACACAGCAATGCCCACTGTGGAGGCAAAGGAGAGCTGTGCACCGGGGAGAAAGAGCATCTCCGGCTGCAGCAGGAACATCACCAGGAAAGCACTGCAAAGTACTCCCATCGTGGTCACCGTACGCCCAAGCCTTCTGCCCAAAAGCAAAAGACTCGCCATGATCCAGGCCCTGGATGCCGAGGCCACAAAACCGCAGAAAGCAAGGTACAGGAAGGTGAAAGGAAGCACACCGAAGAGTATCATCCGCCGGGGAAGGAGGCGCTGGAACATGGAGAAAAGCAGCGTCCCAAGAAGTGCCATGTGGAAACCCGAAACACAGAAGAGGTGGTACACGCCGATTTCCCGGAGGAGGGGGAATGTTTGCAGGAACTCTTCGTCTCGAACGCCGAAAAGGAGGGCGTTGAAAAGAGGGGAGGTTTCAAGAAGGAGATGGCGCCAGCGATCGAGAAAAATTCCTCTTTTTTCATGTACCCAGCGGAGAAAGGCAAACCACAGGATCTGAGAAGGAGAAGGCGAAACCTCCTGCACCTCAAGGTACCCGACAATTCTCCTTTTTCGGAAGTGTTCCCGCAGGTTTCGCCCTCCAGGATTCGCGCAAGAAGGAAATCCGCGGAAGATTCCGGTAACCTCCACCTTGTGGTAAAGAAGCGGCTGGAGGACAGTTTCCTTCCCCCGGAGAAGAACCCCCGGCGAGTACACCGGGAAGCCCCGAAGATGGACAAGGATAAACCTCCCGTCCTTCTCGACAACATACCCCTCAAGGACGAGGTTCTGGCCTTCCCTACCCCGAAAGAACTCTCCGGGAAGGTCCAGAACCACGGAGGAGAAAAGCATCCCGAAGACCCCAAAGCCCGCGAGGGTAAAGAGCACAAAGGCACGGGAAGGCAGAGAGAGTACCTGAGCGGTACAAAGCCCCCCAAGGAGAATACAAAGGGGGAGAAAGGGAAACCGAAGGAGCGTTCCCACGACAAATCCCAAGGTGACACTGAGGGCAACCCAGAAGATGGGGTACTGGACAAAGGAGAGAGGGGATACGTATCGTTCTCCCCTCTCTCCAAAGGCTTCAAGAGACAAGGTGTCCGAAGCGCTTCGTAAAGGATTCCACATCCATGTTCGCAGCTTTTGCCATGGAAGCCACGAACTCGGGATTCTCCAGGTCCTCTTTTTCGAGGCGAATCATGTACGAGCGAGCCACCTGGTAGGCGTAGGAGGTAATGTCCACCGTGCGAACACGGGTCCGTCCCGTGACAGGATCCATAATCTCGTCGAAGGGGATGGGATTGAGTTTTCCGTTCAGGATGCTCATCATGGCACCTTTCTGCTTCATCTCCTCGCTATAGCTTCCGCTTAAGAGGTACTCCACAGCTCCATACCCCAGGTCCCTGGTGTACTCAATGTCAAAGGGAATTGGGGGAGCGCAGCGGAGTTCATACCCCACGTCCTTGGTGACGATGGTGATTTTCTTCCCTCGCTCCTCAAACCTCCGGGTGATTTCGTTTTTCAAAAGCTCCCCAAGGGGGACCTCGGCAAGACGCACATGGCCATGGGGGTCACGGGGGATAGACTTTCCAAGGATTCTCTCAATCTCCTCCACATCCCCAAACTTCAGCGCCACACCCTCTGCCACAATGGCAATGCCATCGTCCCGACCAAGGGCCTTCCGTTTAATCATTGCGGCTTCGATAATATCGCAGACATCCTCCACCCTGACCTTCCGATCGCCAAACTCCTCGGGGATAATTGTGAGGGTGGCTCCTGCAGCCTTCCCCGTTCCCAGAGCAAGGTGGCCTGCAGAACGACCCATGATGACCACAAAGTACCAGCGGTTCGTCGTTCGGGCATCCTCCATGAGGTTCTTCACAATGCCGGTAGCCACCTCCCGGGCAGTCTGGAAACCGAAGGTGGGCATGTCGCCGGGAAGAGGCAAGTCGTTGTCGATGGTTTTGGGGACATGGGCGACAAAGAGTCTCCCTTCCATGGCCCTGGCAACAATGCTTGCACTGAAGGCCGTATCGTCCCCACCGATGGTAACGAGATACCCCACGTTGAGGGACTCCATGACCTTCCGGACATTCGCCACCTTGGCTTCGTCAACGGTTCCTCCCTTGATGAGGCTATCCCGGGCGGTACGGAGAATAGACCCACCTTCAAGATGAATCCGGGAAACACGGGAAATGTCAAGAGGAACGGTGTGTACCGCAGGGTCAAAGGAAGAACTCGAAATCCACTTGAAGCCGTCGTAGATCCCGACTACCTCAAGGCCCTTCTTCCGGGCAGCGATGGTCACTGAACCGATGACACCGTTAATACCAGGCGCAGGACCTCCGCCAACGAGAATTGCCAGTCGTTTTGCGCTCATACACCACATCCTCCCTTTCGGCAAGAAAATTAGCAGAAAAGCCCGGTGAGGTCAACGGAAAACCTCACCGGGAAAGCATAGCCTTAGCCCTTGCAAGGAGATTCTCCACGCTGATACCAAGCTTCTCAAGCACGGTTTTCCCAGGTGCCGAGGCGCCAAAGCAGTCGATGCCGATGACCTCTCCTTCCGTCCCGACATACCTGTACCACCCCAGGGTTGCTCCAGCCTCAATGGCAATCCGCTTCTTCACGCCGGGAGGGAGGATCTCCTCTTGGTAGCTCTTCGGTTGTTCCTCGAAAAGCTCAAAAGAGGGCATGCTCACAACCCTCACCTTTACGCCTTCCTGAGCGAGTTTCTCATAAGCCTCAAGGGCCACGTGGACTTCAGAACCCGAAGCGATGAGGATGAGCTCCGGATTGCCCTGGGAGTTGTCGGCCAGGATATACGCTCCCTTCCTCAGGCCCTCGGCTTTCCCGAACTTGCTCTGGTCGATGACCGGAACGTTCTGCCGCGTGAGGATGAGTGCTACCGGCCCTCCCTGCCGCTCAATGGCTACCTTCCAGGCCTCCCGGGTTTCATTGGCGTCGGCAGGGCGAATGCACACTATGTTCGGCATAACCCGAAAACTCATGAGGTGTTCCACCGGCTGGTGTGTGGGACCATCTTCTCCCACACCCACCGAGTCATGGGTCCACACGTAAATGACCTTGCAATGGGAGAGGGCCGCAATGCGTACCGCAGGACGCATGTAGTCGGAGAACACGAAAAAGGTTGCCCCAAAGGGGATGAGCCCCCCATGGATAGCCATACCATTCAGGATGGCTCCCATGGCGTGTTCTCGCACACCAAAGGCGATGTTCCGGCCCTCGTACCCGATGGGTCCATCGACAAGTCCCTGGGTCCCGGAGGGTACGGACGCAGGCGCCTGGAAGCTCCCCTTGCCTTTCAAAACGGTATTGGTGGAGGGGTCAAGATCCGCAGAACCCCCGATGAGGCCAGGAATCCGGTCAGCCAGGATGTTCAGGATCTTCCCACCCACAGAGCGGGTAGCCACCGGCCCAGCACCCGGCTCAAACACCGGCAAATCCTTATCCCAGTCTGGTGGGAGCTTCCCCTCCATCATCATCCTGAGGGCTTCCGCCTCTTTCGGATACTCCCGGGAATAGGCCTCAAAGAGCCTTTGCCATTCTCGCTCCTTTTCTTCTCCCTCGCGGACAACCTCCCGCATGTGAGCGAGGACCTCTTCGGGGACGTAGAATTCAGGCTCAAGAGGCCAGCCAAAGAACTTCTTGGTTGCCACAGCCTCTTCTGGTTTCAGGGGAGCACCGTGGACCTCAAAGGTGTCCTGCTTTGGGCTTCCATACCCGATGTGCGTCGTCACCATGATGAGCGAGGGGTGTTCGGTGTCTCTCCTGGCCTCTTCAATAGCCCGGCTTAAAGCGGCAAGGTCGTTCCCGTCCTCAACCTCAAGGACCTGCCACCCCAGAGCAAGAAAACGGGCCTTCACATCCTCGGTAAAGCAGATACGCGTCTCCCCCGAGAGACTGATGTGGTTGTTATCGTAGAGGTAAATGAGTTTCCCAAGCTTCAGATGTCCTGCTAAAGACGCAGCTTCGTAGGCCACACCCTCCATAAGGTCGCCATCGCTCACCAGCGCATAGGTGTAGTGGTCGATGACGGGAAAGCCAGGACGGTTGAAACGTGCAGCAAGATGCGCCTCAGCAATGGCCACACCGACTCCGGTGGCAAACCCCTGTCCCAGAGGCCCGGTAGTGGTCTCTATGCCGCACTCCACGCACCGTTCTGGATGCCCAGGCGTGTGGCTTCCCCACTGGCGGAAATTCTTGAGCTCTTCAAGGCTCATCTTTTCGTACCCGCAGAGGTACAGCAGGGCGTAGAGCATGGCCGACCCATGACCAGCAGAGAGAATAAAACGGTCCCGGTTGAACCACTGAGGGTTTTTCGGGCTGTGCTTGAGAAACCGTCGGAAGAGAACATACCCAATGGGTGCGGCCCCAAGCGGAAGACCTGGATGCCCGGACTTTGCTCTCTGGATGGCATCCAGAGCCAGCATGCGAATGGTGTTGACCGCAAGTTGCTCTAACGATGCTCCCATCTCTTCTTCACCCCTTTTCCAGTTATCCCCTCTATTATAGAGGACGAGTCACCGGGAAGAGGCAACCCTCTCCGCCTCTTCTTTTGCTATCCGGCACCAGGCAATGACGTTCTCCGGATTGCCGCCGATTGTGTGGTTGTCCTTCATGATGACTTCCACACAGCAATCTTTGGCGATTTCCAGGGCTTCACGGAGTTTCTTCCGGATGTGCTCTTCATCAATGCGCGGAACCGCAAGGTCGGAGGGACTCGGCTTCATGGAGTAGATGTACTCTCTCCCCAGGTACTCCGCCATTTTCCTGAGGTCTGCCCAGGGGGAAACGGAAACCCGCCGAAGGCGGGGGAACCGCTTCACCACGTGCCAGCGGGAGTGCAACGGTTCGCAGCACCCGTAGCAGTTGAGACCAAAGCGCTCAAGGATAGCGTACTGGTAGGGGAAAATGAACTCTTCGAACATCTCGGGAGAAACGTAACAGGTCTCCTGGCTCTCGGCAAACCCCCACATGTCGATGGTGCGCACGTGCACCCCGTCGAAGTCCTTCTGAGGGAGTTCTGTGGTGTATCCAAAGCCCCCCGAGCCCACGTACGTTCCGTCGTTATTCAGGGAGAGGAGGTTGTGTTGCTCGAGGAAATCGAGCTTTCTCAGGTGCCCATCCCGGAGGAAGGCCATGAGCTCGTGGAGTTCCCGGCGATGGTCGTACATATCAAGCATGATCTGTTCCAGCCCCCGCAGATTCACCAGGGTCCAGGTCATACCCAGCGTCCACCACCAGACAGTCTTCCTCCGGACGATGAGGATGTCCCCGAAAACCTCCTGGGCAAGGTTGAGGAGCTTCTCACTGGCCTCCTCATCGATGTGGATTTCGGGAAAGCGGAGTTTCTCCATGTCCCGGTAATCCTTGAGCGGGGGGTCCCAGCGGTATGAGCCCCAGGCTTCCACCTTCACGATTCTTTCCTCAAGACCCCAGCCGGTTTCCTCGTACATATAGGGAACGTCGAAGTAGGGCTCAATTACTTTATCGTCCCCCATGGACTCTCCCCAGAAGATTTCTTTCCGAAGCCACATCTCCCAGTGGCGGGCAAGCCTCCCCTCACACTGCAGGCTCTGGGGTGGGATGATTTCGTTCCAGCCGTTTTCAGGATCACAGAAGATTACCGGGCGGGTTCGCTCAAGGGCGTTGTGGCGGTACCAGAGTCTGCGTTTCTCCTCCTGCTCCGGGAGTTCCGAGAGCTCCCGAACCCTGCGGGCCAGAGCCCGGAGGATTTCCCGTTCCTTCGGGGTCACCTGAATTTCTTCGCTTTGGAATGATACCCGGTACAGCGAAGCCACTGTCTGGTCGGTCACGCAGCATGTCACCTCCCATCCCAACCAATTATACCCGAGAAAAACACTGTACGCAGGACTTTCTTTCAGATATAATATCTTTTGAAGGAGGAGGGAAATGACCTCCGCAGAGCGCTTGAATACGGCACTGCGCCACAGGGAGCCAGATAGAGTGCCCCTGGATCTTGGGGGCGTAGTTACCGGAATGACTCTGAAGGTGCACCGTGCGCTCTGCTCTTTCCTGGGAACCCCCTGTGAAGACATTCTTGTTGACCGTATCCAGTACCTCGTCCAGCCTGCTGAGGATATCCTGGAGCATTTTGCCATAGACACGCGGTACGTGTATGACCCTGTTCCCAGGGAGGTATGGTCCACGGACCAGGAAGGATCACTCTGGGAGGATTGCTGGGGGGTCCGGCGCCGCTTCACTGGATACTATTTCGACATGGTCGCCCATCCCCTCGCCCATATTACCTCTTTGGAAGAACTGAGGCACTATAACCCTCCCCCACCCCGTCTTCCGGAAGGTCTTCGAGCTCAGGTTGCAGCCCGAAAAAAGGAAGGCAAAGCGGTTATCGTCAACTGTATCGGTTCATGCTTCGAGTTTTCCTGGTATCTCCGGGGCTTTGCCCAGTTCATGACCGACCTTGCTCTGCAACCTGGCCTTGCCTGCGCCATTATGGACATAGTGCTCGACTTTGAACTGCAGCAGTTCGAGCTCCTTCTCAGAGAAGTGGGAGATCTTGTGGATGTCGTTCTCGTGGGGGACGACCTTGCCACGCAGCGTGGACCTTTACTGTCTCTCGAGATGTACCGAAAGTACGTAAAACCAAGACAAAAAAGACTCTACGAAGCCATCAAAAAGCACACCCGGGCTTTTCTCTTCTACCACTCCTGCGGTGCCGTCACGCCTTTCCTTGAGGACCTCGTAGAGATTGGCGTCGATATCCTCAACCCGGTCCAGGTGAGCGCTTCGGGAATGGACCCGGGGTGGCTCAAGAAGCACTTTGGGGATGTTCTATCCTTCTGGGGTGGCATCGATACGCAATGGACCCTTCCCTACGGAACTCCCGATGCGGTTCGTGAAGAGGTACGAAGGCGCATTGACGAGCTTGCCCCTGGAGGAGGATATGTGCTCTGTGCGGTGCACAATATCCAGCCCGATGTTCTCCCAGAGAACATCGTAGCCATGTATGAGGAGGCAATCCGTTACGGAAGTCAAAGGGGGTGAGAAAAGAAGGAAGGCTCTTTCGTATGCAAAACCTCATGAGGTACACTCAAAAACCTTCGATGGGAGGGATGAGTATGCGACGGAATCTCTTTATGGTGCTTCTCGTCTCTGTGGTCCTTGTGGGTACGCTGGCTTTTGCCCAGGAGAAAAAACCGGCAGAAGGCATGTACTTCCGTCTCGTCACCCATGGAGGCGATGACCCCTTCTGGGCTGTGGTGCAGAAAGGCGCTATGGACGCCGCAAAGGAACTCGGCTGCAAAGTGGACATTGACCTCTGTGGTGGCGATCTGACGCTGCAGCTCAAGCGTTTCGAAGAAGCAGTGGCCATGAAGCCGAACGGCATTGCTCTTGTCATCAACGACGATACCGCCTGGGATGAACCGGTGAAAAGGGCTCTCGAGCAGGGTATTCCGGTCATCGGCATGAATAACGATGATTCCGAGGGCGCTGTAGGCAATCCTCGCCTCTGCTACATCGGCCAGAGCGAGAAAGCCGCAGCCTACCGACTGGCCCGTCGGCTCTTTGACGAGGCAAAAGCTAAGGGTATTGACCTCTCCAAGGCCCACGTAGCCATGGCTGCTGAGGTTCCCGGAGCAAACTACGCCAAAATCCGCGCCAGCGGTATCCTTGAGGCCATGAAAGAGTACGGTATCACTTCTTACGAGATCATCGATGCTGGTGGTCTTGAGATGACCACCGTGGAAGCCCGGGAGACAGCCTACCTCCTTGCCCACCCCGAGACGACTTTCCTCATTGGTCTTGGCGGTATCTGCACGGATCGCCTCACTGCTTCGTTAAAGGCAGCAGGGAAGCAGCCTGGAGAAATCATTGCCGGTGGCTTTGACACCACCCCTGACACCCTCGCCGGCATCAAAGAGGGGTACGTCACCGCCACCATTGACCAGCAGCAGTACCTCCAGGGGTACTTTGCCGTCTACGTCCTCTACCTCTATAACAAATACGGCTTCACTCCCAACATCGACACCGGCGGGTATCTCGTGGATTCCCCGGAGAAGATTGCCCTCATCGAGAAGTTCTCTCCGGAGCACATCCGCTAAAACCCAAAAGCCCCCGGGCAACCGGGGGCTTTTTGCAGGAGGATGAAAGAAGATGGAGTGGGTTCGAAACTTCCTGCGGTATCGGGCAGCCAATACTTTCCTCGTCTTCATCGGTCTTGTGATGTTCTTCTCCCTCCTGACTCCCAATTACCTCTTCGTTGACCGGAGGAACCTTGCTGCCTTAGGAAAACTCTTCCCCGACCTTGGTGTCGTCGCCCTGGGTGTTGGGGTGCTCATGATCTGCGGAGAATTCGACCTCTCCGTGAGCTCAGTTCTTCCTTTCTGTTCCTATGTCTTCGTTCGCCTGCTCTACCGTGGGTTTGCACCTTTCTGGGCTTTCTGGGCTGCCCTTGGGGTGGGAGCACTCCTTGGACTCCTCAACGGCCTCATCACGGTGAAGACGAAGATGCCCTCCTTTATCACCACTTTGGGAACCATGATGTTCTGGCGAGGGGTGCTCTATATCTGGTCCAAGATGATGCCTGCAGGCATCCGTAATCTTGTCCCTTCTGGGTCCCTCTTTGAACGCACCTTTGCCGGAACGGTGGGGTCCTTTTTCCCGGTCCAGGCGCTGTGGTTTGCGCTTTTTGCTGTTATCCTCGGCATTCTCCTCCACTACCACCGCTTCGGGAACTGGATTTACGCTACCGGAGACAACCGGGATGCCGCCCGGGCCATGGGGATCAACACGGACCTTGTGAAGACCGCCTGTTTCATGATTGTGGGGGTCCTCTGTGGGTTTTCTGCCTGCATGCAGGCCGTACGCATCGGTTCTTTCGCCGCCACCCAGGGTATCGGTTTTGAACTCCGGGCCATCGCTGCCTGTGTCGTGGGGGGTACATCACTCCGGGGTGGTGTGGGGAGCATGCCAGGGATTGTCCTCGGAGCCCTCACCATTCCCATCCTCGACAACGGCCTCATCCTCCTGCGTGTCCCGGTGTTCGGCATCAGTGCTTTCATCGGCATTGCCACCATCCTCTTTGTGGTGCTCAACAGTTACGTGGAACGGAAAACACGATAACAAGGGAGAGACGGATATGGAGAGACAGAATGGTGAACCCCTGGTGCGGATGGTGAACATCCACAAGTGGTTCGGCCGGGTGTACGCCCTCCGAGGAGTGGACTTTGAGGTCTACCGGGGAGAAACGGTGGGGCTCATCGGGGACAACGGTGCAGGGAAGTCCACGCTCATCAAAATCCTCTCCGGGTACCATCAAGCCGACCAGGGAGAGATTTACTTCGAAGGCCAGAAAGTGCGGATTTCTTCCCCCCGGGATGCCCGAAAACTTGGCATCGAAACGGTCTACCAGGAACAGGCTCTGGCGCCGAACCTGAGCATTGCCCGGAACATCTTCATGGGTCGAGAGCCAGTAAGACGCTGGGGTATCATCGACCGGAAGGTCATGAACGAAGAGAGTATGAAGGCCCTGGCAAATCTTGGTCTCCGGTTGCGCTCTCCAGACCTTCCTGTGGTTACGCTCTCCGGAGGCGAAAGGCAGGGTGTAGCCATCGCCCGGGCCCTTCACTTCAAGGCCAAACTTGTGATTCTGGACGAACCCACGGTGGCGCTCTCTGTGAAAGAGGTTGAAGAGGTTCTCGAGTTCGTCCGCCAGCTGCAGCGTGAGGGAATTTCGGTTATCTTCATCACCCACAACCTCTACCACGCCTATGACATCGCCGAGCGCTTTGTGGTCATGGCCCGGGGCAAGAAAATGGCCGATGTGAAGAAGAAAGACACTTCTCCCGAGGAACTCTCTCAGCTCGTCATCAAAAGTGCCTTTGCCGAATAACCACCGGAAAGGGGTCGTGGAAGGATGAATGACGGAAGAATGAGCCTTGGACGGAAATTGCTGCTTTCTCGTTCCTCAAGCGTTCTCATTGTGCTTGTGGTGCTGGTTCTCGGGTTTGCCATTCTCTCTCCTGAGCACCGCTTCGTGGACCCCGACAACCTCAAGGTCCTCCTCTCCCTGGGGTCAGAATTCAGTATCATCGCTCTGGGAGTGGGACTGCTCATGGTCTGCGGGGAGTTCGACCTCTCTGTTGGGTCCATCCTCGTCTTCTGTTCCTTTGTGTTTTTGCGGCTTTTTGAGGCTCAGGTTCCTCTCTTCTTCAGCGCCCTCACCACCATCCTCGTGGGCGCTGCTTTGGGAATCATCAACGGCCTCATCACCGTTCGCGCCCAGATACCCTCCTTCGTCACCACCCTCGGGACCATGATGATGTGGCGAGGACTGGCTTTGCTTTTCTCGGGTGGGGAACAAAAGGGTTGTGACGTTTCCACGGTTCCTTCCCGGTACTTCCTCCCCTTCTTCACGGGAAGAATTGGGGGCGTCTTCCCCGCTCAGGCATTCTGGTTCATCGTCTTTGCCGTCTTTCTTGGCATTCTCCTCCACTACCACCGCTTCGGGAACTGGATTTACGCTACCGGAGACAACCGGGATGCCGCCCGGGCCATGGGGATCAACACGGACCTTGTGAAGACGGTCTGTTTCATGATTGTGGGGGTCCTCTGTGGGTTTGTGGCCTGCGCTCAGATTGCCCGCACCGCCTGTTTCACCTCCCGGGCAGGAGAAGGTTGGGAGCTGAAAGCCGTGGCGGCCAGTGTCGTGGGGGGTACATCACTCCGGGGTGGTGTGGGGAGCATGGTGGGGATTTTCATCGGCGCTCTCACCATCTCGGTCATCGAGAACGGGCTTGTGGTGATGCGCATCCCGTACTTCTGGACCTACGTGGTCTTTGGGCTCGTGATAATCTTCTCGGTGCTCTCCAGCATGTACATAGAGAAGAAGCAGCGCGAAGCCCATCGATAACTGGAAAAACCCGGGGGCCTGGACATGTCGCGGAAACGGGCCATTGTCTACCTCCTTGCCGCTGCCCTGTTCTGGAGTCTCGGTGGCCTTCTCATCAAACTCGTAACCTGGAATCCCGTGGCGATTGCCGGAGTCCGGAGTGCCATCGCCTGTGGATTTCTCCTGTGCTTTTTTCGCCCCCGCCTCCGCCTCACCCGTCTTGAGATTCTTGGGGGCCTTGCTTACGCGGCAACGGTGGTGCTCTTTGTTCTTGCCAACAAACTCACTACCGCTGCCAATGCTATCCTTCTCCAGTACGGCGCTCCTGTGTATGTTGCCCTCCTCAGCCAGTGGCTCCTTGGCGAGGTTCCCTCTCGCTTTGACTGGTTCTCTGTGGTCCTTGTAGTTTGCGGAATGGTGCTCTTTTTCCTTGACCAATTGAGCCCGGGGAACATGCTCGGGAACTTCGTGGCCATCGGCAGCGGCGTTGCCTTTGCTTTCCTCATCGTCACCTTGCGGATGCAAAAAGACGCTGAACCCTTGCAGTCGGTGTTCGTAGGCAACCTCTTTGCCGCTCTGGCGGGCCTCCCTTTCTGCTTTGGCCCTCTCCCCGGTGGACGGAGCCTTACAGGACTTGTGCTCCTCGGAACAGTGCAAATCGGGCTTTCTTATCTTCTCTACGCTCAGGCCATACGGAAAGTCAGGGCTCTTGAGGCCAGCTTAATCCCGATGATCGAGCCGGTTCTCAACCCCCTCTGGGTCTTCCTTGCCTTTGGAGAGTCTCCAGGACGTTTCGCCTTGCTCGGAGGCGGCGTGATTCTCTTCGCTGTTTTCCTTCGGTACTTCTTTGAGGACACACAGACCGTCATTCCTCAAGGAGGGCAACCCGGTTCTCCTCAAGGAGATTCGTCCCCCAGATGACGCAGCTACTTCTGCTCTTCATCACCCCCAGAGGGTTGCCAGCAACCCGGTTCCCTGCAAAAATGCCCTCCGCCTCTTTCAGGAAACACACCCCACCAACCGTGTGCTCCAGCACCTCGTTCCCCTCAAAAAGGAGGAGCGACCCGCAGGTAACCCCCCAGGCATTCCGGATAAAGCGGGAGTTCCGGACCACCGCAGCGGTACCACGCCGGAGAAGAATCCCCTCTCCCCCGTTCTCAAGAAAGAGCGAGTCCTCAACTTCTACTCGGGACCCGCTCTCAACGAGAATTCCTGCTGCCTCGTTCCTCAGAAAAACACAGCGGCGAAAGACACACGAGGCGTCCTTTGCCACCACGACACCATTCCCCATCCAGCTCAGCTTTTCCCGCACACCCCCCTGAAAGAGGCATTCCTCAAACACCACCCGGCCCTGCAGGACCACCACCACGTTGCCTTTGTGCCGGCCCCGAAGCGAAAAGGCCACACCCCGGATTCTTCCCTCTCCTCTTCCCTCAACCCGGACTACCTCCCCATCCCGGAAAAGCACCGTCCCCTTCATCCCCAAAAGGAAAAAAGGAGGCGCAAGAACCACCCGGCTCTGCAACACGTAGTTCCCTGGATGGAACACCACGAAACCACCGGGGGGGACAAGTGACTCCTCGGGAAAAACAGGCTGGAAATCCCGAAAGGACAGCACCCCTTCCTCCTCAGGAGAAGGCCTTCCCTCCCCCCGGAAAGCAGCGAGAAGCCCAACAAGACCATCCTTAGGGGTGTCTTCAGCAACCATCTTCCTCAACCCTCAGGGCGAAATCCCCAAAGACCAAAAGGAGGTTTCGTCTGAGAAGAACACATTCTCCCGGCTCGACTTTCCGGCACTCCCCACAGGGTGAAACCGCCTGCCAGTGACCCGTTCCTGAAAAAACGTACCCTTCACCCTCCTTCCACCGGACTTCCCCAAGGATTTCGTCCTCCCTCTGGCCGTGGAGCATTTTGGCCACCAGGTTAAACCGGTGCCCGAGGACAATTTTCCGCTTTGCCGCGACCAGAACCCCCTGACCTTTCCTTTCGAGGACACTGCACACCACCGGATGGGGAGGGCGCACAACTTCCCCGCAGAAAGGGCAGCGGCGAAGGGGAAGGGGCATCCAGTACGGATACGGGAAGTACTGGGCGCACCTCAAGCACCGCCAGAGCTCGAAAAAGGCGAAAAAGAGCGTTCGTTCCCATTCCCGCGCCAGGGGACGCTGCTCAGGAGAACGAAGGCCTTCGAGAAAACTCCGCTCAATGAGCTCCTGAAGGTGGGGAGGGAGCATGCGGTAACTGAGTGCGCCTCGGCGGAAAAGTGGTATCCCCAGGCGTTCGGGACGATTCCGGAAATCCAGGGGATGCTCGCTGAAGAGTGCCATTTTCCCCCACCCGAGCCGTTCGTCCTCTTCCGGATCCTCGGCATAGCACACGAGAGGCTGCAGGGGATTTCGGAAAAGGAGCGTGTGGAAGACGAGGACTGCGAGGCTGTGCCGGTCGGTCCTTTGATTTGGGGTTTCCCTGCCCATGACCACTTCCGGAGCCATGAAGGGCATCATTCCCGCAACCTGAGGAGGGAGAAACCCCGGAACCACAAGGCCGTCAAGGTCAATGAGCACCGCAAGACCCCTGCGGATATCCACCAGGAAGTTGCCAAAATGGAGATCGGCATGGGCACATCCCTTCCCGTGGAGCGCCGCTACGGTTCGGGCAATGCTGTGGGCCACCTGGAGGTAGTTGAGCCAGTTTGCCCCTTCTTCCACTGCCCTCTTGAATTCCCGGGGACTGAAGATGTAATCGACGAGCTCTCGAAAAGGGGGGCGGGGGATTCGTTTCGTCACCACTCCAATCCTCCGCCACCCGTCAATTTCTCGCACCAGCGCCACAGGCCAGCAAAGAAAACTGGCCTCTTCCCCCAGGTTCTTGCCTAAGGCGAGGACTCGCCGGAGGAGTTCCTCCTTTTCAGGAGGAAGAGTTCTGTCGTGGTACACCTTCACCACGAAGTTCCCGCAGCGGCTGAAGTAAACCTCTCCTTCACCACCCACAAAAACTGGACCCTCGACCTCAAGACGCTTCGGCACAAACGGAAAAGGAGAAATGGTTGTGACCCTCATCGGTACACCACAACAAGCGTTCGATCGTCAAAACTGCCAGGAAGTGTGTACGTTCCCAGCCAGAAAACGAGGCGCCGTGCCGCCATCTCGCGATTTGAGGTCGCACGAATCTCCCGAAGAATATCCAGGGCAAAACGATCAGTGATGTCCTCCGGAGGCCCGTAGAGACAGTCATCAGCAAGACCATCGGTCATAAGCATGAAGGCTGAAAGGTGGTCCCTCCGGAAATCAAAAGTTCCGGCACGGCAGAAGTCCTGCCAGTCGGGCTGGGTCAGCACCTCTACCTCACCCGTATCGCGCCCTTCCTGAACGCTCAGGAGCACACTCTTCCCGTCCTTTCGAACACCAAGAAGTGCCCCATCCCCAATGTGGAAGAATGCCCCCTTTTCCTCCACCACGTGGAAAAGGCAGCAAAGCAATGTTGTGGCGAAATCCTGCAGGTCTTTCCCCTCCCGCTGGGCTAAGTCCTGGAGCATCCGGTGCGTGTACTCACCGGCTTCAAAAAGGTATTCTTGAACGGTCTCCCAGGGAGGGATTCCCCCCTTCTCCACTTCCCCTTCCTGGAAAAAGCTGAGCACTCCCACCTCGTGCCATCCCGCCAGGGAAAGGGAGGCGGAGTCTTTCTCGAAGGTTCTCCTCGTCTCAGAGACACGACGGACCTTCCTCGTACAGCTATAGGGGAGGTGAAAGAGCACCCGGTCGGTGAAGGCACTCACCGCCAGCGCCGACCCCCACACGCCCTTCGGGGCATTCCCGACTCCATCAGCCACTGCAGCGCAGAGCCAGTCACCTTTCGACCGAACGAGGAGACTGTCTTCCCGACCCCTGCGTTCCCGGGAATGCAACCTCCCCACAGCACTGCCGCCAACGAAACTGTACCGCCCGAGGGCTCCGAAGATGGCAATCCAGTCCGGATGGGTGTTGAAAGACGAAAGCACCCGATCGCCAACGATGAATCCCTGGGGAATGTTCGCACACCTCCCTACGGGATGTACTGCAGAACATCCGGAGGCATGGGTATGGGCATGGGTGAGCCCTCACCCTGACCCTGGGGTCGCGAGAGAGTCTTGCTCACGGTGCGCACAGTTTGAGACACCCAGCGGAAAAAGGCGGAAAACGATGCAGCGTCGGAGTCCATCTTAAAGCTCGGTCCAATGGCAATTTCCCGAAGCGTGGTCTCATCGATGTCCGGACCACAGCCCACGGTAATCACGTTGAGCACCTTACGCTCCCTCCGCTTTAGCAGTTCTTCCCGTGGGGTTCGCCAGTCGTCGGTGGGTTTCCCATCGGTGAGGATGAAGACGAGAGGCTTCCAGTCACCCCTTTCCCCTCCCGGAACGGCCTTCTTCACATCCCGGTCGAGGGACTCGATGAGTAGCTGAAGTGCCTGCCCAAGGGGGGTGTATCCTCCCGCCTCAAGGGGAGGGAGGGTCAGCTGGTCAATGGGCACAAGCCCCCGGGTGAGGTTTTCGACTTCTTTTCCGAAGGTAATGACCGAAACCCAGACCGTTTCTCGGGCGAAAGTGTCGTTCTCCACCTCTCGCTTGAACAATGCCACTCCTTCCTGGAGGGCCTGAATGGGTGCCCCCGCCATGCTCCCTGAAGTGTCAAGGAGCAGGTACACCGGTAAACGACGCAGACCCTGGCTCAGCGCCACATCCATCTCTATGCGCTCTTCCATACGTCTCACCTCCCGCAGAAGAACATGAAGAATCATGCCATTTTTCCCAGCACCCTCCGCACAAGGGGAACACCAACAAGAATCGCTCCGTGGGGACACACCTCCTGACACACAAAACAGCGAATGCACCGGGCGTACTCTATGGAAGGGAGGCGAATGCTTTCGCTCCAGCGTAGGGCCTTAGGATGCACGGGGCAAACCTCGGTACACACTCCACAGCCTTTGCAGAGCTTTCGCCGGATGACCGGATAGGGAAGGAGGAAACGTCGCACAAGGGGGAGAAACGGTTTCCTCGAGGGAGACACCTGGGGCAACCGCAGGACCTCAAAATCTCTTTGCTCAAAACGTTCAGGGTCATCCCCCCAGAGCACAATGGCCTCCCTTCGCCATGTTCCCAGACCAAGGCGCTCACCCTCAGAACAGGTGGGCACAAGGGCAGGATCAAGGTGAATCAACCGTGCCAGGGTGGCATCGAGGGCCACAGGATCCCGGGAAAAGGCCAGAAGCCCCATGAAACGGGGTTTTCCGTTTCGGGGACCGTTACCCTCCATTGCCACCACCGCATCCATAACAAAGAAGGCCGGACGGAGGAGGCGGTTGAGATCCACAAGCATTCGGGAAAAGAGGATAGCATCAGGAATGCGAAAGTGGTACTCTCCTTTCCGTATCCCCGGAACGCACCCAAGCTGGTTCTTCACCGCCCCCGTGACCCTGGTAAGCCCATGGGTCTTCCACTTTGGAAGGCTCACAAGGGCATCGTACTCCCTGACCCCTCTGGCAATGGTGAACTTCCTGTGCTGTACACCCTCCGGGAAATCCACCTCCACCCCGTGGGTAAAATCAGCAAAATCCACGCCCAGAGCCCGGGCCACCTCGAGGATGCCGGCTTTTTTCGCTACACTCTCAGGTGACCCGAAGGCAGGGGAGTCCCCGAATCCCACCCGGTACCCTGCTTCCAGGAACACCTTTGCCACCGCCCGGAACACCGCAGGATGGGTGGTCACAGCCCGCTCTGGAACCTCACCCACAAGGAGATTGGGTTTGAGGAGCACACTCTTTACCCCAGGGCACAGCGCCTCCGGTCCCCCAAAAAGGGCAAAACCCCGGCGAACGGCTCTCTCCACTTCCTCCTCATCGTAACCCGAGCAGAACACCAGGGCAACAGGAGACAACATCGCTTGCAGGCCCCCTCAGGGTACGGTACAATACCGAAAAATCAGCGCCAGGGGGAGGTTGTTCAATGCGCGAGAAAGTTCGCCATCTTGCCTTCACGGGTATCTTCATCGCCATGAGTGTGGTGCTCACCCGATTCGCTAGCCTCCGCATCGCCATCGGTGGCATTGAAGGCATACGAATTGGTTTCGGAACCCTTCCCATCATCCTCAGCGGTATGCTCCTTGGACCCATCTCCGGTGCTCTTACAGGAGCCCTCGCGGACATCATTGGCTTTGTCCTCAGCCCCATGGGGCCGTATTTCCCCCACTTCACCCTGACTTCAAGCCTCTACGGAGTGGTTCCGGGCATTGTATCGCTTCTTCCCTTTCACTCAAAGACCCTTCGGACGTTCTGTGCCGTGGCCATTCCCCAGGTGGGCGTAGGGCTCTTCCTCACCCCCTACTTCCTCCACACTCTCTTTGACATGCCCTGGAAGATTCTCCTTGTCCCTCGCCTTGTGAGCGTACCGCTCAACACCATTGCCTTTACTGCACTCATCCTTAGCCTCTTTCGGGTACCGGCGTTTGCCGCTTTCGGTGAACGGTAGGGTTCAAAGACGTTCGCAGAACTCCCGGAAACGCCGCGCCGCCACTTCGAGGTCTTCTCTTCCTGAAAAGATGCTCGAAGTCCCGGCCACGAACACATTGGCCCCGGCGCTCTTGAGCCGGGGTACGGTCTCTTCACTGATCCCCCCGTCGACGGCAATATCAACGGCAACACCAAGCTCAAGGCTCATCTTCCTGATGGCTTCCACCTTGGTCACGACCTCAGGGACAAACCTCTGCCCCACAAAACCCGGATCCACGGTCATGCAGAGGACGAGATCAAGGTAGGGGAGGAGGTAGCGCAAAAACTCCGGGCTTGTGGAGGGATTCAGGGCAATACCCACCTTCTTGCCGAGCCTTTTCACCGCGTCGACCAGGTGGTGCAGTCGCGGGTTTCCCTCGGCATGAAAGGTGATACTGTCGGCCCCAAGCTGAGCAAAGAGCGAGAAATGTGCCTCGGGGTTCACCACCATGAGGTGGACATCAAAAAGGAGCGAGGTCTGGGGACGGAGCTTCTTCAAGAGGTTGGTCCCGATGGCAAAATTGGGCACGAACACCCCGTCCATGATGTCGATGTGGAGCATCTCAATTCCGGCTCGCTCAAGTTTCCGGACATCCTCAAGGAGGGCGAGGTAGTTCGCACAGTCCAGAGATGCCGAAATCTTCGTCTTCACGGGACAAGCACCACCTTCACGTACGACAGGCGTCGTTCCCGCATCCCTAAAAGAAAAGCCGGCGCTTCCTCAAGACGAATACGGTGTGAGATCAACGGGGCAAAGGATACCCGTCCCCCAGCAGCAAGATCAAGAACCTTTTTCCAGTCGGAATCAAGGAAGGTGAAACTCGAGTTCCAGCTCCCAAAGACCGTGAGTTCCTTCCGGAGGATGTGCCCGAAATCCGCTGGCTGAAGGGTGAGCTCTCTCTCCTGGTTCCCCAAAAGTAGCACCTTTCCCTTCTTGCGCACAAGCTTCAGGGCGTCCACCAGGGCTCTGGCGCTGCCTGAAGCCTCAACCACAAGGTCGATGCCTTCAGGCTCTGCGGGGAAAAAGGAAGGGAAAAGCGTCACGTCAAAACCCAGACTCCTTGCTATGGCGAATTTGTGCTCGTCCACATCGTACCCGATGAGTCGTCGAACTCCCGCAAGCTTCAGCCACATTCCAAGAAGCAGCCCCACCGGTCCAAGACCGAACACGGCTGCGCTTTCCCCCATGATCTCACCCACACGCCGAATGGCATGGAATGTCACCGCCGCAGGCTCGGTGAGGGCACCTTCCTCAAAGGAAAGGTTCCCCGGAAGGGGGAGGAGATTGGCCACAGGCACCACGACGTACTCAGCAAACGCGCCGTTCTGACGAGAGCCAAGGTACCCGTAGTCTTCGCAGAGCTCATACCACCCCATTTCACAGTAGGGGCACTTCCGGCAGGGAAGGAGAGGGTACACCACCACCCGTTCTCCCACCCACCGCTCATCTTCTCTCCCTCCCACGGCCACGACCTCTCCTGAAAATTCGTGTCCTGGAATAAGGGGGTAGAAGTAGGCAATGTCCCCGAAAATCCGGGGGAGATCCGAACCGCAGATGCCACAGGCCCGGACCCGGACAAGGGCTTCCCCGGGTCTCGGTTCGGGTAGTGGGACTTCGGCAAGGCACAGGCGACCTCTACCCTCAAGAACCAGCGCCTTCATAACCCGGGTCATGGGTTGACCACAACCTTAAGCCCCTCGTGAGACTCGGCCACCCGGAAGGCCTCGTGGATGGCCTCAAGGGGGAAGCGGTGGGTGATGTACCAGGAAGGATGTACCATGCCTTTGGCCATCACCTGCAGAGCTTTCCTGTGATGGCGGGGAAGGCTCCCGTGGGTCCCGAGGACCATGCACTCCCGGTAGTGAATGAGGTTACTCGGGATGGAGATGTTCCGGGCATCCCTTGGCAATCCGCCGAAGAAATTGATTCGTGCCCGGTGACGGGCAAGGCGTAATGCCATCTCCTGGGCATCGGGAGAGGCACAGGTGACCATCACCACATCTGCTCCCTCTCCCCCGGTCACCTCGAACACCTTCGCCTCAAGGTCCGGGTCGTCGGCAAGGAAGTAGTGGTCGGCGCCGAATTTCTTCGCCATCTCCAAGCGCTTCAGAGAACGCTGGATAACGATGATATTCGTTGCCCCCATGAAGCGACCCATTTCAATCATCATGCACCCGATGGGACCGGCACCGATGATAAGGAGCGTGTCCCCCACACCGAGCTGACTCATCTCAAGGCCGTTGATGGCGCAGGCCAGGGGTTCGGCGAGGGAGGCCTCGTCGTACGAGAGGTTATCCGGTATCCGGTGGATTGCTCCCTGGACAACGGTCAGAGCGTTGAGAAGGATGTACTCGGCGAACCCCCCGGGGAACTGGTACCCGATGGCATAGTTAGTGGCACAGTTCGTGCCCATCCCGTTCTGACACCAGTAGCAGGCTCCACAGGGGACATCGGCACCGATGGCCACCCGGTCCCCTACCCGGAATTTGGTCACTCCAGGACCAACGGCCACGACATCCCCGGCAATCTCATGCCCGATAATCTGGGGGAATTTCACCCGGGGATTTCCAAAGTGGAAAATGCGGATGTCCGAGCCACAGACAGAACACGCCCGAACACGAACGAGAACCTCTCCTTCCTCGGGAGAAGGATCAGGAAGTTCCATGATGCTGAGACGATCTAAGTCTTCCAAGACTGCGGCGCGCATGTTCCTTCATCCTTCTTGGGCCAGTCTGCCTATGTCCTTTCAATCCTCCCTGAAACCTCCGTGCCATTACTCAGAACATCAGAAACCGGACAGCGTTTCTTCACCTCATCAAGGAGCTGTTGCAGCTCCTCCTCAGAGAGTTTCCCGCTGACCTTCACCACAAAACGGATGGAGAGAAAGCCAGGGCGCACAACGTCGTACTGCCCCATGAACCCCCGGGGGTCGAGGTCGCCTTCTGCCTCGATGGCTATTCTCTCCACCGGAAGGTTCTTCTCCCGGGCTACCACCACCGTCACAATGCCCAGACACCCGATGAGCGCAGCAAGGATGCCCTCAACAGGATTGGGCGCCGAATCCTTCCCCCCCAGGGAAGGGGGCTCGTCAAAGCTTAGAGAGAAATTCCTAACCCTTGTGTCAATACGCAAACCCTCGACCCACTCACCTGATGCCTTGAAGGTCAGAACGCCCATAGCATATTCCTCCTCTCTATGATCGAGGCATGCAGAGAATTTCCCGGACTTTCAGGTCAAAAAAAGAGTTCTGGTGACACGGACGCAGAAGCAAAGCTGTATCCGCCCCCTTTCCACTCCCTCCCAGGGCAATAACATCCTGAGTTGTGGGGACTGCCCCCGCATCGGCGGCCATGATGGCTACCTCAACCGCAACCTTAAACCCCTCTGAAATCCGCCGGAAACTCTCGGCAATAACCTCGGGGATACTCAAACCCCCAAAACGCTGGCGAAACGACCGGGAAATGCCGCTCAATGCATGAGACCCCTGCACCACGGTCATCCCCATGGACTCAAGAAGGGCCCGGCGCTCAGGAGAGAGGGAAACCTCGTCCCCTCCAGAAAACCCGGCATGGTATGTGCACACTACAATCTTCCCCTGGTACCCTTCCTGACGCGCCTTCTCTCCAAGACGAAGGGCGGTTTCCCCAGAACTCGAAGCCACCACAAGGTAGGCGATGTTGCCTTCTTTTGCTCTCTTTACAGCGCACTCCAGGGTTTTCTCCGTGTTTTGAGGGCCCGGAGCCTCAAAGTACCAGATGGTCCGCTCCTCCATCCTCCTCCCTCCTCACTGGTGGAGTTCGAGCATCTCTCCGGTCTCCATGTAGTAGATACGCTCGGTGATGTTCGTGATGTGGTCACCGATGCGCTCAAGGTAGCGGGCAATCATGAGAATCCAGATGGCCTGGCGAGCCACCTTAGGATCGGCTTCAATACTCTGCACCACGTCCTCATGAATAGCCCGGTACAGGGCATCTACCTGGGCATCGGCGTCAACCACTTTCTGGACGATGCCCAGATCCCGGCGGAGAAAGGCAGTAATGGTCTCCTCGAGCATATGGATGACAATTTCTGCCATTTTGGGAACTTCGGCGAAGGGCCGAAAGATGGGGTTCTCTGCAAGACGGATGCTGAACTTGGCGATGTCGATGGAGTAGTCTCCGATGCGTTCCACATCGGTGATAATCTTCAAAATAGCGGCAATCACCCGCAAGTCCTTTGCCACCGGCTGCTGCAGGGCAATCATACGCAGGCACTTCTCCTCGATTTTGAAGTTGTAATCATCCACCACATCATCGAGGGCGATGACCTCTCTTGCCTTCTCAACATCTCGCTCCTTCAGGGACTCCACCGCCATCTGGAGCATCTTCTCTGCCGCATGGGTCATGCCCACCAGGTCTTCCTGGAGCTCGGTGAGCTGCCGCACAAAGTGCTCTCGCAGAATCTGCATACCCAACCTCCCAGAGATTTGCCACTATTAAATCAAATATCAAGGAGTTTCGCTACCCTCTTCTCAAGGTCACAGAGGGCAACCGTTGGCCTCCCGCTCAAAAGACCACACACCTCTCCGGGATTCACAAGGATTGTTTTCCCCTCCTCTTTGATGATCGCCTCGTGGGTGTGACCGTACACCACGAGGTCATAGTGACCGCTTGCAAAGGCGAGTTTTGCTGGCTGGTAGAAGTGGGAAACGAAAATCCGAAAACCCCGTTCTTCGAGTTCCAGGAAGGGGGCCTTGATCCGCCCTTCAGACTTCTGGAAAATCCCCAGGATCTCCCCGTCGTTGTTGCCCAGCACCCCAAACCAGGGGATGGTGAGTTCCGCAAGGACCGCCACCGAAAACGGTGCCACGTAGTCTCCGGCATGAATGACAAGCTCGGCACCTTCCTCCTGCAGGACCTTCAGGGCCCTCCGGAGTTCGGTCAGATGGTCGTGACTGTCGGAAAGCACCCCTACCCGCACCCGCTCCACCTCCTCAGAACTTCTCCCAGTGGAGAACCTCTCGCAGTTCCCGCTTGAACGTGTGACCCTTTGGTACTTCAGCCGGATACCCTATGGCCACAAGGCTCACCAGGCGGTACCCTTCCGGAACCCCCAGAAGGCGGCGCACTTCCTCCGCATAGGGTTTTTTGTCCCCTGCCACCCAGCAGGACCCCAAACCCAGTGCCCAGGCGGCAAGGAGGATGTTCTCTGTGGCTGCACACCCATCCTCAAGGTAGTACTTGGTCTCCCTGCAGAACACCGCAACAAGAACCGGAGCCTCGCGGATGAATTTCCCGTAGTCGGTGAGTCTGGCAACTTCCTCGCGCTTTTTCTGGTCCGTCACCACCACGAACTCCCAAGGCTGGAGATTGTTCGCCGAAGGAGCAAGCCGGGCACAGTCGATAATGGCTTCGATTTTCTCCCGCTCCACCGTCTGCGGAGCGAAGCGCCGGATGGAACGGCGAGTCCTCAATGCTTCCAGAGCATCCATCGCTTTCCCTCCTCTCCTCCAAGGAGTTTCAGCTGCTCATACATCCGTTTCTTCTCCGAGACGCTGACCCGCATCCGTTCCACAATCTGGGAGAAGAAGCCAATGGTCGTATCGTAAACCCTGCGGTCCACGGGGAAGGGAGTACCGTCCTTGCCTCCATGGGCAAAGGAAAAGCTCACCGGGTCGGTGTAGCTCGGGGGCGTTCCGAGAACCACCTCTGCAGTGAGCGCCAGCGCCCTCAGGGTCTTGGGCCCAACACCCCGGGAGGCCAGAACCTCAAGAAAACTCCCCGGCTTCTTTTCACAAAGGAGTGCCAGGGTTCTCTCCATCCGGGAAAGGTCGAAATCCTCCTCCCGGATGTGATGGCGGCGGGGAAGAGCAAGATGCCGGAGCACACCAGAGACGGTTTTCCGAACGGCAGAAAAGCCTTCCCCAAGCATCGCCACGATACCCTCCTGACAGGGCTTGCTCTCCCGGGCCACAAGGTTCAGGACCTCCACCTCCCGAATGCCACAGATTCCCGCATGGGGCTCGCAGGTGAAATCCTCCACGCGCTCCCCCAGCCAGTGGTACCTCCGGGCAAAGCGGGTATCGGGATTCATCCCCTGCTGGACCACGGACCACTTCCCTGAAGAGGTGAAGAAAAACACGTGGTGGTAGAGGGTGTACCCATCCTGCAGGGCAGTGTTATCGATTTTGGCACTGAGCCTGCTGTAGGTGACGAACTCTTCCCCAAAAGAAAGTGCATCCTTTTCGGCATGGTGCAGGATTTCTTCAGGGGTTTTCCTTGAAGTTCCTCCCTTTCCCCCACAGATGTAAAGCCCCAGGTCTTTCTCCTTTCCTCGGACGGCCTCCTTCAGTGCTCCGCAGAGGGTCGTGGTGAGGCCACTTGAGTGCCAGTCAAACCCAAGAAGACACCCCAGGGACTGGAAGAACACTGGGTCGGCAATGCGACGGAGGAATTCCTCGGGTCCAAAAAGCGCAACGATAGCCTCAATGATGCACCCGCCAAGCCTTTTCATTCGCTCAAAGAGCCACGGAGGGCACTGCCCCCCATGGAGTGGCAGGTCAGCGAAACCACTTCGCTTCATGCTCGCCTCACATCACAGCTTGTACCCGAACTTCCTGAGGAGGACCTTCCGCGCCGCAATGTCCCCTTCGGTCTCCACTCCCTTCGTCTTCAGCCCGTCCACCACCCCGAGGACCCCTCTCCCCTGCTCTGTTTCCACAAGGATGACCTGAATGGGATTGGCGCTGGCGCAGAAAATGCGACACACCTCAGGGACCATTTTCACGGCATTGAGCACATTAATAGGATACCCCTCTTTCAGAAAAATCACAAACACATGTCCCGCCGAAAGTAGTAAGGCATTTTTCTTCGCAAGCTCCACGAGCTCCTCATCATTCCCACTGTACCGCACAAGACAGGGTCCAGAAGACTCACAGAAGGCAATACCGAACTTAAGGTGTGGAGAAGAAGTCGCAAGGACCTCGTGGAGGTCTTCGACGGTTTTGATAAAGTGCGCCTGCCCGAGAATCACGTTGTACCCTTCAGGGTTTTCAAGGGCCACAAGCTTCAGTTCCACTTTCTATCCCTCCTCACAAAGATTTTCCGAATCTCAAAGGCCAGGAAGGACAAAAGAGAAAAGCCCAGGGCGAACATCCACTGCCAGAACGTCAAGAAATGCGTGTCGAAAATTCCCCGGAGGAAAGGGACAAAGACGGTGAGCAACACCACGCCGAGGGAAATCCCGCAGGCTTCGAGCAAAAAAAGATTGGTTCTCGGGTCAACCTTCCAGGCGTTCAGGCGCTCCGAGCGAAAGCTGTACGCTCGCCAGAGCTCCCCAAGGGAAAGCGTGACAAAAGCAATGGTCCTTGCGGTGTGAAGCTCCCAAAGACGCAAACCCAGGACAAAAGCGACCACAACCGCCAGGGTGATGAAAGCCGCTCCGAAGAGGATGGTCCGCAAGTACAGGGGGGTCAGAATGCCTTCCCTGGGATGGCGAGGTGGACGGGTCATGAGGTCGGGCTCGGGGACCTCAACCCCCAGGGCCAGGGCAGGGAGCCCATCGGTGACGAGGTTCACAAGGAGAATCTGCACCGGCACAAGCGGTCGGGAAAGCCCAAGGAGAATCGGGATGAAGACTACTCCAATTTCTCCGAGATTGCAGGAGAGGAGGTACACCACAAACTTCCGGATGTTATCGAAAATCGTCCTCCCCTCCTTCACCGCCCGCACAATGGTGGCGAAATTGTCGTCGGCAAGCACCATATCGGCGACTTCTTTAGCTACGTCCGTTCCGGTGATGCCCATGGCGATGCCGATATCGGCTTTCTTGAGGGCTGGGGCATCGTTCACCCCGTCTCCTGTCACGGCCACAACTTCGCCATTCTCCTGCAAAGCTTCAACAATGCGAAGCTTCTGTTCCGGCCAGACCCGAGCGAAGACCTTGGTTTTTGTGATGCGCTCCCGCAATTCCTCGTGGGAAAGGTACTCGAGTTCCTGTCCTGTGAGGACCTCATCCCCAGGACCAAGCAGACCAAGTTCCCGGGCAATGGCCGAAGCCGTGAGTGCGCTGTCGCCGGTAATCATGATGGTCCTGATTCCTGCTCTCTTTGCTTCGGCAAGCGCTCCGTACACCTCCTTCCGCGGAGGATCCATCATCCCCATAAGCCCCACGAACACCAGGCCCTCTTCCCTTCCTTCGTCGAGCTTCTCATCAGGGAGCTCACGGAAAGCAAAAGCCAGAACCCTCAGGGCCTCTCCCGCCATGGATTCAAGTTCTGCAACGACCCTTCTCCGCTCCTCTTCTCCGAGAGGAAAAGTACTCCCATCAGCCTCATACTGGGAGCACCGCTCAAGGAGTATCTCAGGAGCCCCCTTGACGAAAAGGAGGTACCGCCCGTCAAAAAGGTGGAGCGTGGCCATCCGCTTCCGGGTAGAATCAAAGGGAATCTCATCACAACGAGGGTGGCGCATCCGGAGTTCCTGCCAGGGAAAGCCCTGGTGCTTCGCATACTCAAGAAGAGCAACCTCCGTAGGGTCGCCGGAGGAAGACCCTTCCCCCAGGAACGCATCGTTGCAGAGCGTGGCAATCGTCAAAAGCCACCTAAGATCCTGGCCAAAGGTCCACACCTTTCGAACCACCATCCGGTTCTCGGTGAGCGTCCCGGTTTTGTCTGTACAGATGTACGTGGTGCATCCCAGGGTCTCAACGGCAGGAAGTTTCCGCACAATCGCGTGGTGCCTGCTCATCCGGAAAACCCCAAGGGCCAGTACCACCGTTACCACCGCAGGGAGCCCCTCCGGAATCGCTGCCACCGCAAGGCTCACCGCAGTCATGAACATCTCAAAGGGCGGCTCTCCCCGCAACTCCCCAAGAAGGAACACCAGAGCACAGATACCGATGGTCAGAAGCCCAAGGAGTTTCCCCAACCCGGCAAGACGCTTCTGTAGGGGGGTAACAGTCTCTTCCTCTTCCTCAAGAAGAGCGGCAATCTTCCCGATTTCCCGTGCCATACCCGTAGCCACCACAATGCCCTTCCCCCGCCCGTACGTGACGACCGTCCCGGAAAACGCCATATTCACCTGCTCAGGAAGCGGGGTATCCTCGGGGAGCACTTCGGTGGACTTCTCCACGGGAACGGACTCACCGGTGAGGCTGGCCTCGTCAATCCGGAGTGCTTTGGCTTCAAGAAGGCGGAGGTCTGCGGGAACAATATCGCCCTCGCGAAGCACAACAATGTCTCCAGGAACAAGAAGCTCCGTGCTCACTCGCTTTGGCACTCCCGAGCGTATGACCTCGCATTCCGGTACGCTCATTTTCTTGAGGGCTTCCAGGGCTTTCCCTGCCCGGTATTCTTGGAACACCCCGAGGCAGGCGTTGACGACAAGGATGGCCATAATAACCAGGGAATCCGTCACCTCACCCAGTACAAGGGAAATCACCGCTGCCCCAAGGAGGATGAGCACCAGGAAATCTCGGAACTGCTCAAAGAACATGGCCAGGATGCCCTTGCCTTTCTTTTTCAAAAGCACGTTGGGCCCGTACTGGAGCAGACGAGCCCTGGCCTCTTCTTCCGAAAGCCCCTGCACCGTATCCGTTCCAAGGGTTCTCGCCACTTCATCCCAGGAAAGGGCGTGCCACTTCATTCCCTCTTGAGCCATGGCAGAACCTCCTCAAGGATTCCTCCGAACCGCTGCACGAGACCCTTCTTCTTTTCCTCCTCTCCAGTGTCCTTCTTCCCCACAATCTCCTCGACGAATCCCTGTAAAGCGGCGTCAAAACCGATGTCGTATCCCTCTTTCTGACTCCTGTACCACTTGTAGTCCATGATGTAGGCAAAAATATCCGCAAGGCTTTTCCCCGGGAAAGCCTCCTCAAGTCCCTTCTCCACGATAGCCTGAACCGCCGGGGTGTACACACAGAGGAACCAGTTGAGCGCTGCCTCCTTGAGGGGAACCTTTCGTCCCAAAAAGAGCTCCATGCGCTGGGCATAGTCCCTGATGTAGTTGAGGAACGAGTCGTAGTGCCGGGGTTCGCTGGCATCGATTCCCTTGAGACCCGTGAGATTTTCAAATTCCGTCCGCTTTGCCCGAAGGGTCTTACTCTCCCGGCGCTCTGACGGGAAAAATTCAATCACCTCGGCGTCGATGAATTCCATACCAAGCTCCTTCGCCACTGCCACCCGGTGGTTCCCATCAAGGACGTAGTACTCATCCCCAACCTTGTACACAATAATTGGCGGAAGGATTTCTCCCCGTTCCATGGCCCGCCGGATCCGGTAGTAACGGACATCGGGGTTTCGCAGGCGGAATCCTGGAAGAAGGTCGGCAGCCCGTCCCACGCTCCCCACGATACGGTCCACGGGGATGGGATGCACACCCCGGTACACCCGAGAAGAGAGATTGAGCTTTTTCGAAATTGCTCCAAACGCTTTAATCGGCTGGCTACTCCTTTTTGCCAGAGGCACCGCCCTCAGCTCCCTACTCCACAAGCCAAGCCTCCGGGTTGAACGACCCAAAGAGGCCAAGGAAGACGTCAATTTTCCCCAGCACCAGCATAACCCCCAAGCTTATAAGGAGGATGCCGCTTACAAGTTCCACGATTCTTCCTCCTTTTTGTAGGCGGCGCAGCACGCCCGTCATCCATCCCCACCCCGCCCCAAGGAGCAGAAAGGGGAGGGCAAGGCCAAGAGCGTACACGAGGAGCAACAATCCTCCTTCCCATATTCGTCCGAGTGCAGAGACATAAAGGAGAATGGACCCGAGCACCGGACCCACACAGGGAGTCCAGCCCAGGCCAAAGGAGACCCCAAGGAGGAGACTCCGGAAAACCCCGAAAGACGTCTCAAGCCGAAGGCGCCGTTCTGCATAGAGCGCCCGAATCTTCACTACCCCCAGGACCTGAAATCCAAAAAGGACAATGACGGCTCCCGCAATCCGGGTGAACCAGAGCCGGTAACGGAAAAACGCCCCTCCAAGCATGGACGCCCCAATACCCAAAAGCACAAACACGCCGACAAACCCCAGAACGAAGAACACCGTGTGGAAGAGGGTGGCACGGCGGTCACGTTCAAGCGCTTCCACACCCACAACGTACCCCAGGTACGCCGGGGCAATGGCCAGAACACAGGGCGAGAGAAAAGACAGAACACCAGCACCGAAACTCACCAGAACGTTCAGCTGGGACACCGAGCACCACTCCCCTGTTTTCAAGAATTATACCCTCTTTCCTTCAGGACACCAAATACTTCTCCATTCCTCTTGCGTATTCCTCCTCCTTCATGTATACTACATTTAGTGTTTGTGGCAAATAAAAAACCCTATATATTGGTGAGAAGCATGCGGTGTCCGTACTGTGGCGCAGATGATTCGAAAGTGATTGATTCCCGGGAGATTGAGGGAGGTACCGAGGTCCGCCGCCGCAGAGAATGTCCCACCTGCCACCGCCGTTTCACGACCTACGAGCGGTACGAGCGGAAACCCCTTCGGGTCATCAAGAAGAACGGGACGAGAGAGCTCTTCGACCGGAAGAAAATCCTCAACGGCCTTATGAAAGCCTGCGAAAAGCGGCCGGTGTCGTCTGAAGAGCTGGAGCGGATTGTGGACGACATCGAGCGGGAACTCCAGGAAGAGGGGTATGAGGAGGTTCCCTCTTCCCGAATTGGGGAGAAGGTGATGGAGAAACTCAAGGCTCTCGACCAGGTGGCGTATGTCCGTTTTGCCTCGGTATACCGGGAATTCCGGGACATCGACCAGTTCATGGAAATCGTGCTTTCCTTAAGTAGGGAACAGAATGCTTCAAAGGGGGAATCGGTATGACGGATATTGTGAACCTCCTAACGCCGCGAGAAGTCCGGAAAAGGGATGGACGTATCGTTCCCTTTGACCGGCAACGCATTGAGCGGGCCATCTACAAGGCCTTCCAGGCAGTGGGCGAGGAGAACGAGGCTACTCCACGAGAACTGAGCATCATCGTCACCCAGAAGCTCTTCGAAAAGTTCGGGCAGGATACGGTGGTGGACATTGAGACCATCCAGGACGTGGTGGAGGAGACTCTGATTGAGCACGGGTTCGCCAAAGTTGCCAAAGCGTACATTCTCTACCGCCGGAAGCGCCAGGAGGCCCGGGAAGCCCTGAAGGTCGTGGTCGATGTGGAGAAAATCGTCCAGGAATACCTTCTCAAGGCCGACTGGCGGACCCAGGAGAACTCCAACACCACCTACTCATATCCGGGGCTCGTGCTCCATGTCGCTGGATCGGTCATGGCCCACTATACCCTGAACCGCATCTACCCTGATGAAGTCCGGGAAGCCCACATGAACGGGGACATCCACATCCACGACCTTTCCTATGGTCTTGCCGGATACTGTGCCGGGTGGTCGCTTGAGGAGCTCATCCGGGAGGGTTTTGGCGGGGTCAAGGATAAGATTGCCGCCGGGCCGGCAAAACACCTCTCGGCCCTCACCGGGCAAATGGTGAACTTCCTGGGGACGATGCAGATGGAGTTTGCCGGAGCTCAGGCCTTCAACTCTGTGGACACCTACCTTGCACCCTTCGTGCGATATGACCGCCTCTCGTACCAGGCGGCAAAGCAGCTCATCCAGCAGATGGTCTTTGCCATGAATGTGCCGTCCCGCTGGGGGAGCCAGGCACCGTTCATCAACTTCTCCTTCGACTGGATTGTGCCCGAGGACATGAAGGATCGCCCAGTCATCATTGGCGGAGAAGAGCGGCCAGACCTCGGAACGTATGGGGACTACCAGAAAGAAATGGACATGATTAACAGGGCGTTCCTTGAGGTTATGCTTGAAGGCGACTACGAAGGAAGGGTCTTCTCCTTCCCCATTCCCACCTACAACATCACCCCCGACTTCCCCTGGGATTCGGAGAACGCGCGGCTTCTTTTTGAGCTCACCGCAAAGTACGGTGTCCCGTATTTCCAGAACTTCATCTCGAGTAACCTCCGTCCTGGAGATGTGCGCTCCATGTGCTGCCGTCTGCAGCTTGACTTAAGGACTCTGCGGAACCGTTGCGGGGGGCTCTTTGGTTCGGCAGACAAAACTGGATCTATTGGGGTCGTCACCATCAATCTCCCCCGTATTGGCTATCTCAGTAAAACCGAAGAGGAATTCTTCACCCGCCTCAAGCGGATGATGTACATTGCGAAAACGGCCCTCGAAATCAAACGCAAGGTCATCGAGCGGAACCTCAAAAATGGTCTTTTCCCGTACACCCGCCGGTACCTCGGCACATTCCGGAACCACTTCTCCACCATCGGCCTTGTGGGGATGAACGAGGCCTGTTTGAACTTCCTCGGAGTCTCCATCGCCCATCCGGAAGGCAAAGCCTTTGCGGTGAAAGTTCTTGAGTTCATGCGGGAGAAGCTCGCCGACTTCCAAGAAGAAACGGGTAACCTCTACAATCTTGAAGCCACTCCCGCCGAAAGCGCAAGTTACCGTCTGGCCCGGATTGACCGCCGGACCTTCCCCGACATCATCACCGCCGGGGAATCGGAGCCCTATTACACCAACAGCACTCATCTTCCGGTCGACTACACCGACGACCCCTTCGAAGCTTTAGAGCACCAGAAAGACCTCCAGGTCCTCTACACCGGTGGGACGGTCTTTCACACCTTCCTCCCTGAAATGCCCGACCCTGAAGCGGTGAAGAGATTTGTGCGGCGGGCTTTCGAGAACTACCCCATTCCGTACCTCACCATCACTCCCACCTTCTCGGTCTGCCCAAAGCACGGGTACCTCAAGGGGAAAGTCACCGTGTGCCCCAGATGCGGTGAGGAAACGGAAGTCTACTCCCGGGTTGTGGGGTACTACCGCCCGGTCCAGCGCTGGAACCGAGGGAAGCAGGAGGAGTTCACCGAGCGAAAAGAATACGTACTGAGGTGACCGCGATGGTCTTCCGGGGGTGGCACAGGGTGAGTTACATCGAGTATCCAGGGAGAATCGCCACTGTGCTCTTCGTTGCCCGGTGCAATTTCTGCTGCCCTTTCTGCCACAACCCGGAGCTCGTCACCGAGAGCGAATCCCTCCCCCATATTGACGGGGAAGAGGTCCTCGAATACCTGAGAAAACGTCTGGGGCTCCTTGATGCGGTGTGCGTCACCGGCGGGGAGCCCCTCCTGTGGGCCCGGGAACTCAGGCCTTTCTTAGAAAGGGTCAAAGAACTCGGGTACCTCATCAAGGTTGACACCAACGGAAGTCTCTACGAAGAATTCCTGACCCTTGAGGACCTTGTGGATTTATGGGGTGTGGATTTCAAAGTGCCTTTTGCACGATACGACCTCGTGGGGGGAAGGGGGGAAGTAGTGGAGAGAGTGCTGCAGAGGGTCTTAAAGCGGAGGACCTGCGCAGAAATCCGGACGACCATTTATCCTCCCCTCCACGATCTTGTGACGCTCCTTGAGATGGCCAGATTCCTCAGAGAGGCCCCAGTCTGGTACTGGCAGAATTTCCACCGCGAGAAGGCCCTTTCTCCCGAGGCGAAAGAAGTCGTTCCTTATCCCCCGTCACTTCTTGAAAAATGGCGGGACACCATCAACAGGGAGCTCCGGCGAGACCTCGTTACCCTTCGCCTGTAACTACCGCAAGGGAGGATGTCCCCAGGCGGTTGGCCCCCGCCCGCAGAAGCGCAAGGGCCTGAGCGCGGGTTTTGATGCCCCCTGCTGCCTTTACCCCAAGATACGGCCCCACCACCTGGCGGAAAAGGCGGACATCCTCTTCTGTTGCTCCTGAAGGTCCGAATCCTGTGGCAGTCTTCACGAAATGGGCCCGTGCGGCACAGGCGATGAGGCACCCGATGGCCTTTTCTTCTTCGGTGAGGTATCCTGCCTCAAGGACCACCTTGACCACGTGAGGGGACATCTCCTCAACCACGCCCCGGATGTCCTGGTACACCATCTTCCAGTCTCCTTCCCTGAGTGCCGCCAGGTTCACCACCATGTCGGCTTCTCTTGCTCCCTCTTGGAACGCCAGGCGAGCCTCCCGGGCCTTGATTTCGGGCTTATTCTGCCCCAGAGGAAACCCCACAGCTACCCCCACGAGGACCCCACTGCCCTCGAGGATTTCACTACACAGAGCGACATAGTAGGGATGCACAATCACGCTGAAAACCCCGTACTTTCTGGCCTTTTCACAGAGTTCCCGAACTTCCTGCCTGGTTGCCGTGGGCCGAAGAAGCGTCAGGTCGGTGTGCTGGGCAAGGAAACCCTGAAGGTCCTCTTCCCTTTCGGGAATGTTCTCCTTTTCCGGAAAGCGCGCCCGCAGAGGGATCTCCACCCCAAGGATGTCCTCAACCCTCCGACGAAGCTCGGGAATGCTGACCATCTTCCTCCTCCCTCCTCACTCCAGGTTGGCATGGCGTTCCATCATGAGGCGGTAGGCCTCCCCTTCCCTCTCCTCAACGAGGGCGAGGATGAGGGCATCGCAGAAGAGCCAGAGAGCATCCTCAAACCTCGTTCCCCCTCCTCCGGTGTAGAGCTGCCGGCTTTCACCTGCTTGTTCCGGGGAAAAGGCCACAGCGTGGTGGGCAATACGCTCAAGAGGCGTTCCCCTCCTTCCCAGAAAGGCCAGTACCTTGGCTCCGAGGTCTCGGGCTTTCTCGGCAAAAAGGAGCACCGAGGACGTCTTCCCTGAACCTGAAGCCACGATGAGAACATCGCTCTCCTGAATGGCGGGACAGGTCACCTCACCCACAATATACACCACGTACCCAAGGTGCATCAGGCGCATGGCAAACCCCTTGAGGACCAGGAAACTGCGTCCCCGTGCCCAGAAAAAGAGGCGCTTCTTTTGCCATTCTCTGAGGGCACAAAGGACCTGCTCTGCCTCGCTCTCCTCAAGGGTGGAAAGCAAGCTCTGGGCTTCCTGCAGGACCTCAGCGACTTTCTCTCGAATACTCATCAAGCATCCTCCTCATGGTCCTGGCTACCTCTTCAGGATGGGAACTCCGGGTAATTGCTGACCCCACGACGACCACCTCTGGATGGAAAAATGCAAGGATTCTGGGGAGGTTCCGGGGAGTGATACCCCCTGCCACAAGGAGCGGAAAATCCTGCCAGGGAAAAGAGGAAGACTCGACGTTCTGCCAGGCATATTCTTCCTCCCGGATCACATCGTGGGGAAGATGAAGGCCCACAAAGTCCGGTCGAAGCTCCCGCAGAAAGGTCGCTTTTTCCAGAACGTCCGAAGGCAGGTCAATGGTGTCTACCATCCACCGCTTCCCCCAGCGCCTCGCCGCCTTCCGTACGCCCTCAAGGGTAGGACGGGACGCTCCCCCAAGAACAGAAACAACGTCTGCACCGCACCGGAAAACCGCTTCAGCCTCTTCTTCTCCTGCATCCACAATCTTGGCATCCACAAAGAGGGGTACCCTGTCCCCCAGAAGGTCCCGGAGACGCTGGACGATCCGCAGACCACAGGCAAGAAGGAGTGTCGTCCCCACTTCAAGAATATCTGCACAGGGAGCAAGACGACGGGCAAGCTCAAGGGCTTCGTGCTCTTCCCAGAGATCCAGGGCAATCTGGAGCAGGGGCATACGCTGCTTTTACTCCTCCAGCATCCGGAAGACGAGACCACTCCACACCTTGGGGTAGAAATAGGTGGATTTTTGAGGCATCCGCTGGAATTTTGCCACGGCTTTCTCAACCTGCTCAATCGGTGTCGGGCGCATGACAAAGACGAGCTGGTACCTGTTTTCTTCCCGGGCGATGGCGAAAACGTCTTTGGTCCCCCGGAGGTAATCAACGAATTCACTTTCTCCCCGGCCCTCTTCGTTGAGACCCAGGATATCCCGAAAGACGAGTTCGTGAAGGATGGTGGTGTCAAGATGGCGATTCACGTTGTCCTCCCCCAGGCGTTCGTCCATAATCCGGGGGTCTTTCAGGGTGATCGTCCCCCACTGCTCGTTCTTCCGGTCGTAGACCCCAATGGTGTACGGAGGGGCCACTCGCAGGAACTTCTCCATCTGTTGCTCGTTGGGGAAAATCTTAACGTCGAAATAGGCCTCACATTTTTTGAAGAAATTGGCGAGACGCTCCTCTGGAAGGTCATGGACCAGCCGGTGTGTCGGAAGGATAAGGAGCCCCGGATTGTGAATGTTGACCAGAGTCATCATGGTGTAGTCCTCGGGAATCTCCTCAAGGGGGTCTCCCAAAGCCTCCCGCCGCTCCCTCCGGTACATGAGACAGGTTTCATACCGGTGATGTCCGTCAGCAATGATGAGGGTACGGGGATTGAGGACCTTCCGGATGGTGGCGATGGCCGAAGGATCAGAAAGCCGAAAGAGCCGGTGGGCCACTCCCTGGCGGTCGGTGAAGGCAAAAAGGAGCATTTCCTCTTTTTTGTGCTCCTCGCAGAGGGCATCCACCACCCTCTGGGGGTCGTTGTAGAGACAGAAGATGTGCTCGAGATTCGCCCGTGTTGCCCGCAAGAGCTCAAGGCGGTCCAGAGAGTACTTCGGCATGGTCCGCTCGTGAGGAAAAATGACCCTTTTTTCGAATTCCTCAAGGCGCACCAGAGCCACAACACCGGTACGGGTCCTGTGCCCAAAGGGATTGAGCTCAAACTCCTGCTCATAAATGTACAGGGAAGAAGCGGTGTCCTTCACAAACACCCCCTGGGCAACCCAGCAACGGAGTCGCTCAGCCACATTCCTGTAGCCGCTCTCGTCTTTTCCGAGGATGAGGTGCACGAAGTTGTACTCCTCTTCACCCAGGCGTTTCCTCTCCTTCTCCGAAATCACGTCATACGGAGGCGCCACAAGTCTTTCGATTCCCCGTTCCCTGGCAAGGGAAGGAGCGTAGAAATACCCCAAAAAGGGTTTGACCACTGCCATTGGTGAACCCCCCTACTGCAGGTTAACTCTCAAAAAGCAGTGCATCACAGAATGCATCTTCAAAGTCTCGACGAGCCGAAAGTTCAATGTAGTGAACCCGACGGGCAAGGCGTTCTACCTCGTCCCGAAAACGCAACGACACTAAGGCTTTCCTTGCCCCCAAAAGGGCTGCATTCCCCACGGAACGGGCCAGGGCCTTTTGGGGAATGAGCCCGAGAATTCGGGCACTCTCTGGCTTTATGAAACTCCCGAAGGCCCCCGCAAGGATGACCTCCTCAATGTCTTCCTTTTTCAGGTGAGCCTCTTTCAGCAGAATATCTCTTCCTGCCTTCATTGCCCCCAGGGCAAGCTGGAGGTTCTCGATGTCCTTCTCGGTGACGAAAATCAGAGGGTCACGGGATACGATAAACCTTCGTTCTCCCCGCTCCTCTTCAAAAAACGATGCCCACTCCGCCTGCCTGCGAAACCTCCCCGTTGAGGAAAGGAGACCAAAAGCAAGGAGACCGGCCATAAGGTCCAGAAGGCCTGTGCCGCAGATGCCTCGGGGCGGTACACCCCCGATGGTGGAGAAAGAGAGCCGCCCCCGCTCAAAGCGGAAGGCATGAATCGCACCTAAAGAGGCCCGCATCCCAAAACGTACTCCTGCCCCCTCAAAGGCCGGTCCTGCCGCTGTCCCGCAGGCAAAAACCTCTCCCCGGTGCACGAGTACCGTCTCTCCGTTGGTCCCAATATCGATGTAGAGGATTGTTCTCTCTGCTTCGTGAACCCTGAAGGCCCCAAGTCCTGCCAGAACGTCCCCTCCCACGTATCCTGCCACTGCAGGAAAGACGTACACCTGAGCCCCGGGGTGAACGGAGAGCGCAAGTTCCCCTGCCCGGAGGACATACCCTTCCCGGAGTACGGGGACAAAAGGTACCACGCCAATGCTCAGGGGAGAAAGACCGAGGAAAAGGTGCTCCATAACGGTGTTGCCACAAACCGAAACCGCCACAACATCTTTAGGGTCAAGACGAGCTTGCTGGCATACTACCCCCGCCAGGGCGTTCATCGTCTCCACTACATCCCTCTGCAGGGCCTCAAGATTTTCAAACCGTTCCTGAACGGCTCGGAGCCTCGAAATCACATCGGCGCCAAAGCGCACCTGTCGGTTGAGTGCCCCTTCCCAGGCCAGGACCCTCCCCGAGGCAAGGTCCAAAAGCTCACAGGCCACGGTGGTCGTCCCAAGGTCAAAGGCCAGCCCGAGGATTGTCTCTTTCGGAGGAGTCCGTACCGCAAAAACGGCCCTCTCGTCCCAGAGGACCTCGAAGGTTTCCTCATCCTTTTCCCCAAGTAGAGAAAGCCCAGACAGGGCCACCCGCTCAAAGGAGGAAAGAGATACCATCCCCTCGAGCTCTTCCTTGAGAGAGGTTGGGGAGTGGAGAGAGGGTTTGTGGAGCCTCAGGATTTTTCGGCGCACAGGAACATCATCTACAGAAAAGGCCTCGTTTCCCTCTTCAGGGGAACCGAGAACCAGGGGCTTCGTATCCTCGAAAGATGCCGAAACGTCACACACCACATCCCCCAGGGGCACAACCTGGCAGGCAAGACGGAAGCCCTCCCCGATACGCTCTCCAAGATGTCGCACTTCCTGAGAGGTGGGAGGAGAGACTTCCCCCTGCACAATGCGAACCACACATTTACCACAGGAACCCACACCCCCGCAGTACGACTCCAGGGGGATGTTCTTCCTCTGAAAAAGCAAAAAGAGATTCTCTGCCTCTTCCCCTTCCAGGGTTTTTCCCAAGGGCAGAACCTTTATGCGAACCATAGGCCTCCCAAAAAGTGACGCTCTCTGGTATTCTAACCAAACGCCCTGCGATATGCTACCCGTTCAGAAAAAATTTCTCCCGCGGCCGGATGGTCAGAACCCCAGAGCAGTGCATCAGGAGCTCTGTGCTATCATAGAAGTATACGGGAAAGTAGGAGGGAGAAGCATGGCGCGACCGGTCATCGGCATGGTGGGGAGCAACATGATGGACCTTGTCACCTACTATGAGGACCGTTTCCCAAGAGTCGGAGAGACCATTTTCGGTAAGGATTTTGAAATCGGTTTCGGTGGAAAGGGAGCCAACCAGGCGATAGCTGTGGCCAAACTCGGGGGAGAGGTCGTCGTGGTGACTGCCGTAGGGGATGACCTCTTCGGCCCCCTGGTCAAAGAGAATTTCGCTTGCTACGGGATTGATACAAGTTTCATCAAGACCGTTCCGGGGAAAACGAGCGGCGTCGCTCCTATCTTCGTGGATCCCGAGGGTCGAAACAGCATTTTCATCATCCCGGGGGCGAATTCCTTCCTACTTCCTGAAGACGTCTGGAAAGCGAGAGAAGCCCTGGCCAGATCCCACTTTATCCTCGTGCAGCTCGAGATCCCCCTTGAGACGGTCTACGCCACCATTGCTCTGGCTCAGGAGCTTCGCATCCCGGTTATTCTGAATCCCGCTCCTTTCCAGCCCCTGGACTGGCAGAGCATCCGCGGCGTAAAGCTCTTCGTCCCCAACGAGCGGGAACTTGAAGGATTCGCCGGTTTTCCCATCGAAGAGGAGGAGGACCTGAAGAGCGCAGTAGCCACGCTCTGGGAAAGAGGTATAGAGAATGTCCTGGTAACCATGGGAGAGAAAGGGGCTCTTCTGGGGAGCGGAGGAACCTTCACCCTTTTCCCTGCCTACCAGGCCCGGACGGTCGACACCACCGGAGCCGGAGACGCATTCCTCGGAGCCTTAGCCTACTTCCTGGCAGAGGGGAAAGACCTCCCCCGTGCTGTTGACCTTGCCTGCGCCTATGCTGCCCTCTCTACAGAGAAACGGGGAACCCAGAAATCCTTCGCTTCCCGAGAAGAATTCCTGGAATGGCTGAAGACAGCGCAGAAGAAATCCCCATCCCTCACCCTTTGACGGCACCCAGGGTAAGACCCCGAACGAGGTACCGCTGGAGGAGAATGGCAAGGACAATGATGGGCACACTGGCCACGATGGAGACCGCTGAAATCTCTGCCCAGAGGATTTCGTGACCCCCGATGAGACCAGCGATGTTCACCGTGATGGGGACGACCCGGGATCGCCCGAGAATCAGCGCAAAGAGGAATTCATTCCAGGAAAACATGAAGCAGAAGAGCGCCGTTGCCACAAGACCAGGAGCCACAAGGGGCAGGGCCACCCGGACGAAAGCTCCCAGTCTCCCACACCCATCGATGAGCGCTGCCTCTTCGAGTTCCACAGGGAGCTCGTCGAAGAACCCTTTCATCATCCAGACGGCGAAGGGGATGTTCACGAGCGCATAGGTGAAAATGAGCGCCTGGTAGGTATCCAGCCACCGCAAAAACCGGAAGAAAAGGAAAAGAGGAAGGACCGAGGCGATGGGGGGCATCATCCGCACCGAGAGAATCCAGAAGGCAAAGTTGTCTCCACCGATGCGGAAACGGGAAAGGGAATACGCCGCAAGTGACCCCAGGGCAATGGCAAGAAGGGTGGTGAGGGAGGCGATGATGAAGCTGTCTTTTATGCCTTTTGCTCCCCCAAGATGCAACCCCCGCACGTAGTGCTCAAGGCCAAACGATGAAGGGACGAAAACCGGAGGGTACGTGAAGTACTCTCCTTTATCCTTGAAGGACGTCAGCACGTTCCAGGCAAAAGGAGCGAGGGCAACAGCAAGAAGCACAAATATGCCCACAAAGACTGCCACCGTCACTCCGTCCCGCCGCCTCATACCACTGCTCTCCCCTTGAAGGACCGCAGGAAAACGTTGGCGATGGCCACAATGACGGCAAGCTGGACGTAACTCATGGCTGAGGCATAGCCCATGCTGAAGTACTTGAACCCAGTGAGGTAATTGTAAAAAGCCACGCTCTCTGAGGCCTGACCCGGACCGCCCATGGTGAGGAGCACCACAAGGTCGAAGATTTTGAATGCGTCCATCACCCGAATGAGGATGGCAATGATGACCACCGGACGCAAGAGGGGAAACACCACCCCAGAGAAAATCTGCCAGCGGTTGGCTCCATCCACCCGTGCCGCCTCGTAGAGGTCATCGGGGATGGCCTGCAAGCCCGCAAGAAGGGTGATGACCATAAAAGGCGTCCACTCCCAGATGTCTGCAAGGACTATAGAGTACGGACTTATGCTTCCACTTCCCAGCCAGTTCACAGAACGAATCCCCAGGAGATTCAGGAGGTAGTTGAGAGGACCGTACTGGTAGTGGTAGATGATTTTCCAGATACATCCCACCACCACCGGCGAAATCATCATGGGGAGGAGGAAGAGGGTCACCACGAGACTCCGTCCACGGAAACTCCGGTTCAGAAGGAGTGCCAGAGAAAGACCGAGGGCAAACTGCGTGCCCACTCCAAAAAGGAGGACCCGACCGGTATTCTTCAGGGAGTTGAAGAAACGGGCATCGGAAAAGAGCCTCAGGTAGTTTCCCGCTCCGATGAAGGTCCGTTGCCCTCCCATACCGATGTCCCACTTGCAGAGGCTGAGGTAAAAGGAGTAAACCATCGGGAAGATGGAAATGGCAAGGAGAATCACAACCACCGGAAGGACAAAAAGGAAAACCATCCACCAGTCTCTTTTGCGCAAGCCTCCCATGGTTTCCTCCGGAAAAAGGGGCTGGGGGAGAACCCCAGCCCCGGTGATCTCACCAGAGACCCACGGCTTTCCAGCCTTTCACAAGCTCTTGGTAGAGGGCTTTCTGCTGCTCTTTCCCAAATCGCTCAAGAATATCTCTCCAGGCCTGTGCCGCTTCATCTAAAGCGCTCTTGGGATCGAGCTCCCCGGTGAGGGCCTTGGTGAGGGCCACACCCAGGGTCTCCTCGTACTCCACCGTTCCAGGAAGGACCATTTCGGGGTACCCTTTCTCCATGTTCTTCTGGACACCAGCAAGGTAAATCTTTGCGTCCTCGACATTAGCGAACATCTCGTAGGCCTCGGGGTGAGCAAAGTGAGAGTACCGGTAGGGATCAAGGCCGGTCTCGGGAGTAGAGACGTCATCAAGGCTTGTGACCACCGAGAGGTAGTGGATGACCTGGTATGCCTTCCAGGGGTCTTTTGACTGTGCGGCAATGGCCAGAACTCGCCCACAGGGCATCATGGCCCGATAGTATATCTCGCCATCCTTTTTGACTCCCGGAACGTGAGAGACTCCGATTTTTCCGACAATCTTTGACTGTGCTGGATCCGCTCCCTTCTTCCCCACACAGGGCCACTGGATGACCATGAAGCAGTCCCCATTGAGGAAGACGTCTTTCAGTTCTTCGTATCCGTAGGCCAGGACATCGGGAGGACAGTACTTGTGGATTTCCTTCATAATCTCCAGGGCCTTCACTCCCGCTTCAGAGTTAATGGCCGGCTCCATGGTCTCTTCATCGAAGTACACTCCACCGAGGCTTGCAAAGATGTTCCCCCACCAGGCGAAAATCTGGTCCTTCTGGCCGTAGTAGGCAGTCCCGTAGAAATCTCGCTGCAGGACCTCTCCGGCGAGCTTCTCTCCGGCCTTCCGGGTGAAGAACTCAGCTACATCGAGGTACTCATCCCAGGTCTCGGGAACTTTGAGATCATACCCATACTTCTCCTTAAAGGCCTTTCGCTCTTCTTCGTTCTCAAGGAGGTCCTTCCGGTAATAGAGGCTCAGGACGTCACCGTCGTAGGGCAGAGCATAGAGCTTGCCGCCATATTTACAGTAGAAGTCCCGGTATCCCGGGGTAACGTCGTCGAGCTTGGGATCAAGCTTTGCGACAAATTCGTCAAGAGGATAGAGCCAACCGTTGGCAGCAAACTCGGCGAGGAATTTGGGGAAAACAATCATGATGTCGAAAGCGCCAGTTCCGGCAATGAGCTCCACTTTCTCTTTCTCGTAGAGTTCTCCAAAGGGAACACCAATGACCTCAAGCTCCACATCGAATTTCTCCTTCAGGTCCTTCGCATACCACTCAAAAGGTTTCAGGTTATGTCCCGCATCCCCGACAACGACGAGTTTCACCGGTGAAGCGTAGGCTACACTTGCGAGAAGCACGAAGGCAAAGAGGAACAGCAGGAACTTCCGCATAACCACACCCCTCCTTTTGGTATGACGTTCCTCCTACGTTGTAATTATACTCCCAGAAAACACTGAGCGCAAATGTTAACCCTTTTCAAGAAGGGCCGAAGCGGTAACGTCATCGGTGATGAGGATGTTCACGAACTTCCCCCGAAGCGCTCCAAGAATAGGCCTGAGCTTTTCCTCTCCTCCCGCCACCCCTATGACCCTTGGGATTCTCGAGAGCTCCTGTAGGGTCAGGGCAATACGCCGCCGATCGGCCTGGCAGGGAACCGGCTCCCCCTGCTCATCGTAGAAATTGCCACAGATATTCCCGACCGCTTTCCGGGCGATAAGCTCCTCAACCTCGTGGGGGGAAATGTCCCCGGTGTCCAGCAAGGTGGAACCCGAAGTTACCCCGCCAATCCCCACAAGGGCAATATCCACGTTGCGGGCAAGTTCCAGTACCCGGGCCACACGCTCATCGCCAAGGAGAGCATTCCGCGTTGCCTCATCCTTCGCAAATGCTGGAGCCAGGAGATACACCACACTCCCACCGAAATTCTGCGCCAGGGCCCGGGCGAGTTCCACCGCCACGACGTCTCCCTTGAGTTTCCCGTACCCTCCCATAATCTGCACCACCTGGAAGCCCGGGACGGCTTTCGGTACGAGGAAATGGGTCATGGCAAAGAGCGTTTTCCCGTAGGCAACCCCCAAGGAGGTGTGGGGCTCAACCACTCCCCGAAGGTACGATGCAGCAACCTGGGCAATTCGCTTCACCACAAGGCCCGGGTCACGGCTGAAGGTTGAGGCCACCCGCACATCCCGAAGACCGAAACGTTCCCGAAGCTGCGCCTCAAGGGTCTTCGTGTCCTCCCCTGTGTCAAGCACCCGAATCTGGACAATGCCTTCCTCTTTTGCCCAGCGAAGAAGCCTTGAGACCTTCTGTCGGGAAAGGCCAAGGACCTCACCAATCTGGTCCTGGGTGAGGTCCTCGTAGTAGTACAGCTTTGCCACTTCGCAGGCCAGGGCAAAATTATCCTTTCGCCTGGGCAAAGGATTCACCCCTACGGCTTGAGCACCACCCGAATGGCTTCATCGCCTTTCTCGGCAAGCTCAAGCCCTCTCTTGAACTCCTCAAGGGGAAGTTCATGGGTGATGATGTCATCGGCTTTCACAAGGCCCTCATGGAGGAAGCGGATAGCCACAGGGTAGGTCCAGGGGCTCAGGTGGGCACCTCGGATATCGAGCTCCTTGACGTCGCCAATGATGCTCCAGTCCACTGTCGTTGGGGCGTTGAAGACGCTGAACTCCACGTAACGGCCAAGGCGGCGGAGCATGTTCAGCCCCTGGATGACCCCCTGGGGATTGCCGCTTGCGTGGATGTACACGTCGCACCCGTAGCCATCGGTGAGGCGTTTGACCTCCTCCACCACATCCACGACTTTCGGGTTGAGAACAAGGTCAGCACCGAATTTCTTCGCGAGGTCCAGGCGCTTCTCGATGACATCGACGGCGATGAGGAGCCGGGGGTTTCTCAGACGAGCTACCTGGAGCATCCCCAGGCCTATGGCTCCCATCCCGGCAATGACCACCACGTCCCGGAAGGTGATGTCCGCCCGGTCCACGGCATGGATGGCGCATCCCAGAGGCTCAATGTAGGGCGCAACCCGGAGAGGAAATCCTTCCGGGAGTCTGTGAATCCGGGAGTTTCGGGGCAGGCGCATGTACTCGGCAAATCCCCCTTCGGCCTCATGGCGCTTGAAACCGAAAATGTAGTGCCGCTCACACATCCAGTAATCCCCTTCCTGGCAGAAGCGGCACACCCCACAGGGGATAATCTGCTCTACAGCCACCCAGTCTCCGAGGGCAATGCCGTGTTTCTCCTTTGCCCCTTCTCCCAGGGCCACCACCTGGCCGAAGAACTCGTGTCCTGGAACAACCGGGGTCACCACGTACGGAGGATGGCCATTACCACCCCACACCCGGGGATTCCCGTGGAAGGTCTTCACATCCCCAGCGCAGATACCACATCCCCCCACCCGGATGAGGACTTCCTCAGGACCAACCTCTGGAACCGGAATCTCCTCAAGACGGAAGTCATAGGGAGCGTGGTTCACCACCGCTTTCATCTTGCGGGGAAGGTTTGGAACCGCCTTACAATCCACAGAAAGACACCCCCTATTCCACTTAGCGATTAGCCAACTCCTGTTATCATTGCTATAATTTCAGCGGGATTAGTCTCTGTTTTCAGCTTCTCTCCCACTTTCTCCCCATTTCTAAGAACGATAATTCTATCAACGACTTCGAAAATATGTGCAATATTGTGACTAATAATGATAATAGAAGCTCCTAACTCGTCCCTGATCCTTTTTATGAGTTCTAAAACTCTCCGTTCTTGTTTTACTCCGAGATTATTCGTTGGCTCGTCAAAGATGAGAATTTTTCCTCTCCAGTATACAGCTCTTCCAATAGCGATTGTTTGTCTCTGTCCCCCCGAAAGATACAAGACTTTTGAACGAGCATCCTTAATATCTATACCGAGGGAACTTAGAACTCTCTCTGTTTCTTGCATCATAAATCTGTCATCCACAAGTTTAAGAGCTCTTCCAAGGAAGCCTTCTTGAAGTTTTTCCCTTCCCAGGAAAAGATTTGAAGCAGCGTCAAAAATGGGTATAAGCCCCTGATCCTGATAGACCGTCTCAATACCAAGCCTCCTTGCATCACTCGGATTTCGTATCTCCACTTCCTGCCCATGTACAAAGATCTTTCCCGCGGTCTTCTCGTAAACGCCAGAAAGAACCTTAATAAGTGTCGATTTCCCAGCTCCGTTGTCACCAACTATGCCCACGATTTCCCTTTCATAGAGCTTAAAATCGACGTTGTTCACCGCTTTTATACCACCAAAAAACTTGCAAAGACCTCTGACCTCCAACACTACTTTCCTCGAAGCCTCTCCCCAATCTCCCACAGGTGATTTCACCCCTTAACAGAGGAAGTTTTTCCCTCTCTAGCTGAGCGAACACGCAACGAATCCACATACATCGCGCTAAATATTAACCCACCACGGACGAAAGGATAGAAATACGGTGACACACCCAAGTAATTCAAACCGCTCTCTATCATGTAGAGTATGTAGACACCAAGCAAAAGCCCTGGAAACAGAGATCCCTCCCCACCGAAGAGACTGATGCCCCCTATCACGATACTTGCTAAGGCGACAAACTCCATGCCTATGCCCATACGAAGGGAAACTGAGCCAAGTTGCACGCTGAGCCATAACCCTCCCACACTTGCGAACAAGCCAGACAAGAGAAAAGAGAGTAAAACAACCTTATCCACGTCTATACCAGCTCTCCTACAGACGTCTGGATCACTTCCTACAGCTGAAACGTAACGGCCAAAAGGTGTTCGAGTGTGTACAACATGAAGAAGGATTAAGAAAACAAGGGAAGCAAGAATATCCCAATAGAATCCCCCAAAGCGGACGCTGCCTAAGTCGCTCAAGGCAGAGGGGAGGCCTATAGTACGCCCTTTCACAATCTGCAAACCAATGCCTCGGAACACCATCATGGTTCCTAAGGTAGCGATAAAAGAATTCACCTTAAGCCTTGTAACAATAAGACCGTTACATAATCCTGCTAAAAGACCGACAAGAAGAACAACACCAACCGAAAGAGGAAGAGGAAAACCATATCGCACGAGCAAGGTCGAACCAACTACAGGAGCCAAAAAGGCAACAGAGCCAACAGATATATCAAGATTACGAGTTAACACTACGATGGCTAACCCCGTAGCAACAAACATTAGTGGAGCTGAAGCATGCATGAAACTAAAGAGGTTTGTCAGTGACAGGAATTTTTTGGTCAAGAGAGAAAAACCAAAAAAAACAACAATTGCTATAAAAAAAAGCCTGCCACGGGATAACAAGGTAGAAAACTTCTCTTTTAACCTTTGGGTTCCAAACATGTTCATCAGCCTCGTTCGTAATAAGACCTTTCCTTACGCCAACAATCAAAGGCGACTACCGCAACAACGAGACCACCCTTAGCTATGAGGCTAAGGTAGTAAGATACCTGCATCATGTTCATCATGTTCTCAAGAATTGTAATAAAAATAGCCCCTATGGCTGCTCCCAAAACACTTCCTTCAGCACCATGCACACTCACCCCTCCTACAACTGCTGCTCCAACAACGTTTAAAATCACGCCTTCACTTCCCATCTTGGAAGAAGCTGACATAAGACGAGCTGTGGTCACTATAGCAGATAGACCGGCAAAAAGGCCAGAAAAGAGATACGCCCTAAAAATTACTTGTTCCACAGGAACACCAAGGATTTTCGCTATAGTTGGGTTCGAGCCTGTAGCATATAGCCAGCGACCATACTGGGTCTTCCGCAAAAGTCCAAAAGTTAAAAAGGCTATAGCAAAGAGCAAAAAAACTGGAAATGGCAGACCCAGTATTCGGAAAGTAAGTGCTTTGACAAAGGCCGGAGGCACGCTAATACTTACCTCCCGAGTAAGCCAGATAGATGCCCCCATAGATATGTACATCATTGAGAGGGTAACCACGAAGGGCACCATTTTTAAATAAGCAACTGCAAAGCCGTTGAGCATGCCAAGAGTCATGCAAAAAAGCATCATAACGATTACACCCATAACCAGGGGACCACCTTCACGCATAACCATTGCCCCTAGTATTCCACCCAGAGCCATAACCGAAGGCCCTGAAAGATCAATCCCCCCCGTTACCATCGTGAAAGTGATACCAATAGCCATAAGCCCAAGAGCGGCAGACTGGTTCAAAACGTTGACAATGTTGCGGATTGACAGAAGTTGAGGAACAACTAACCCTAAGATGACAACAAGAACCACAAACACCACGAGCGGCAAATAGCGAATTGCTTCTTCCCTCCTCAACATCTTCACCAAACCCTTTCGGTTTTCGGGATAGGCAGGGGAGTGGGGTGTATCCCCATTCCCCTGCCGGTCTTCCTTAATCTTTGTATTCCCGCGCCCACATGTTCTCTAACTTTTCGACATTATCGGGAGTTGCGACGCGTCCTGCAACCAGGAATTTCTGGCCTTTTGGTATCTCCTCGCCAAGGAGAATACTAGTGATAACCTTCACCGCTTCAACAGCATGAAAGTAAGCGTCGTACGTCGTTGCGACATCAATATAGCCTTTTACCATGGCGTCATAACCTTGAGGATTGACGTCTTGAGCAGCAATCCAAATATGCTTCGGATCACCAGCCGGAGCCAGTCGCCCAAGCTCGGTCAAAGCCTTTTCCACTGCTGAGAAGCAAAAATCGCTATGCACAAAGAGAGCGTTGGCCTCGGGATGAGCTTGAAGAGCGTTTTTCACGCCTGTGTAGAATTTCTCTGGATTCCACTCAGTTGGTACTTGAGCAATCGTCTCCCAAGCTCCGAGCAGATCCTCAACGTAATGCCAGCCCTTGGAGCGATACACAGCGTTCATGTCTCTCAAGTCACCCATGACTTCTATGACTTTACCCTTTATTCCCAAACCCTTCAGCAAACCCGCAAAATACAGTGCAGTTGTAACAGCTTGATTATAGCTATCGGCTCCAACATGAGCTGTAGGAACCTCTGTGGAGCACTCCCGGTCAAAAGTTACAAAGGGTATCCCTGCCTCACGAGCAGCCTTTATAGATGCTCCGATTGCTGCAGCATCGTGAGCACGAGCAATAATAATATCAACCCCTTGAGCTATCAGGTTTTCGATATTAGCTGCTTGTTGCACAGGGTCACTATCAGCAACAGTCACAATCCATTCAAATTCCAATCCTTTCTCCTTCCCGTATTCCCTGCTATATTGGATCATGTAATCTTCCCACGCCTGAATAAGAGAGTGCAACTTCTCATTCCATGAGAGCCCAACCTTCACCTTTCGAGCTTCACTAAAAGCAATTTCACCCCACAGGCTTCCAAGCAACACTACTACAAGGAGAACCACTAAGGTTCTTTTCATCTCCTCCACCTCCTAACTAAACTTGTATTTTTCCGATCAAACTGCTACAAAAATTCGACGATCTCCCCACCTTTTCTTCTCCGTTAGCCCAGATCAGCAATAGATAGAGGATATACCCCAAATTCTCGGACCGCTTCATAGATGGCAAAGACGTTTTCTACTGGTATATCAGCCGTCAACATGTTCGCACTCGCTATAATCAATCCGCCTCCACGAGCAGCCTGCTGGATAACTCTTCTCACCTCCCTCCTAACATCCTCTGGTTTTCCATAAGGCAGAATCTCGCGGGTGTCAATATTGCCCATAAGACAGAGCCTATCCCCGTAACGCTCTTTTACCCAGCCGAGGTCTACCCCAGCGGCTGGCTCCAAGGGATGCAGACCGTCAATCCCCAGATTCACAAGGTCGTCGAGAAGGGTGGTAATATTGCCATCTGAGTGGAAAAAGACAAAAACCTCTTGACCCTTCTTCCTGGCATGTTCTTTAATAGCGGTAATCTCCCTCTTCAAGGCAGGGAAAAGCACTCTTTGATAAAACGACGGAGACATAAAGGGACCTTGGTTTCCAGCAATATCGTCATCCACAAGGATGATGTGAGCTCCTGCATCGATGTACATCTTGGCTATCTCTGCGTTATAGGCCGTGAAACGGTGGATAATGAATTCCAATTCCTCAGGATGGGTGATGGACCATATCATGTAGTTTTCATAACCCATGAGAGGTGTAATCATTCCCCTTCCACCCCACACGTCTGCTGCTATGCAGAGATCAGTCTCTCGAACCCACCGTTCCACTTCTTGAGCGTTCTTCTCATAGAGACTTAGAGGGGGAAATCGGTACGTGTAAACATCCTTGGGCTTCTTAATAGGAGATTCTACGAGACTCGCTGTAAGGGAACCAAATTCCGATTCCTCATACACTGCTCCCCAACCATCTCTTACAATGGGCCTACCCGACCGGCTCGTTCCTATCACCTCTCTGTACGGGCTGGGCTCGAAGGTGCAATCCACACCTTTAACGTCAAGATCAAGAAGCTTGCATATTCGCAGTATGTCCTCGAAGGGATCGAGGTCCTTCGAGCCTTTCCCCAGGATTCTGGCCATAAGGTTCTTATCTATAAGCCATTCTCCAACCGGAACTCTGTCAGGTTCTCTGTGACGAATTGCTAAGAAAACCCTTTCTCGATGGTTCATACCTACCTACCGCCCCCTTACTTTATCGCCCCCATGGTTAACCCCCTCACTAGGTATTTTTGAACCAGCATCGACATAATCAAAACTGGAAGAGTAGCAGCAACAGCCGCCGCTGACATCTTTTCCCACTCAATACCCATAAAACCGATGTAACCAGATACCATCACGGGTAAGGTTTGAGCTACTTTTCTGGTAAGGATAAGGGCGAAGAAGAACTCATTCCAGGAGAATAGGAAAGAAAGAATAACTGACGCCACAATTCCTGGAGCAGCAAGAGGAAGTGCAATTCTCGCGAAAGCTTGAAGGTCAGTTGCACCATCAACAAGAGCAGCTTCTTCAAGTTCCTGAGGGATTTCTTCAAAAAAGCCCCGCATAAGCCAAATCAGAAAAGAAAGATTAAATGTAAGATAAACAACAATCAAAGATAAGTGTGAGTCAAGCATTCTCAAGTCTTTAAACAGGAGGAAAAAGGGTATAATTACAGCTATAGGTGGTGCCATTCTGGTACTTAATATCCAAAAAAGGAGGTTGCTCTTAAACCGAAACTTACACCTAGAAAAAGCATATGCCGCAGGAATGCCAATTAAAGCGGAAAGGAACACGGCTGCAACGCTTATAACCAAGCTATTTGAAAAGGCTCTAATAAAGGTTTTCTCAGAGAACACCTTTATATAATTAGAAAGAATAGGCCTAAAAATCCAAACGGGAGGAAGAGCAATTGCCTGAACTCTGGTTTTAAGAGAGGTAACAAAAATCCAATAAACAGGAAATAAGAAAAATATCAAAAGAATTACAAGCGCTGCGCATAGATACCATAGCGGTTTCTGTTTCTTCCTCATCCTAACCCCCCCTCTCGGGGAATGATCCTAGCATAGAATACGCAGAACACATTAACCAGGGCCAGCATAAGGACGGAAAAAGCCGACCCTTTCCCGATATTGAAAAAATTGAAAGCAATAAGGTAAGAATACATACTTGCTGTTTCAGTTGCCATGCCAGGTCCCCCACTGGTCATAATATAAATAGTGTCGAACCACTTGAAGGCATCAATAGTACGAATCAAGATGGCAATCAGAATAACCGGTTTCAGCAGAGGCAAAGTTACATTCGTAAGGATTTGAAACCCGGTCGCTCCGTCTATCTTTGCTGCTTCATAGGGCTCAGTAGGAAGGGCTTTCATGCCAGAATAGAGAATTAAAAAGACAAGAGGGCTCCATTCCCACGTATCTGTGAGAATTACTGACAACATGGCATGAAAACCAGAACCTAACCATGGTTGCGAGGGGAAACCCAAAGCATTCAGAAGATAATTGATGATCCCCAATGTCTGGTCATACATTAACCTCCAGTTCAACCCTACCACCACGGGTATTATGACCATAGGAACAAGGAATACCGGTAAAATGACTTTTGACACCCTTTCTAAACTATTCAAGAGAGAAGCCATAGCAAAACCCAGAAGTAATTGAGCACCCACACCAAATGCCACAAAATACAGAGTGACCTTAATGGAGTGCCAAAACCTCACATCCCCAAGTAATAAACCGTAGTTAGTTAAGCCCACCCAGGGTTTCCCCTCCGAGGGCCTGGTCAAATCGTAGAAGCGGAAACTATTATTAACACAAGCAACAAAGGGGTAAATAGAAACAATCACCAGTACAGCGAGGGCTGGTAATGCAAGCACCAGAAAACTTTTCCTTTGCAGGATCATTTTTTCCATACCCTCCCTCAGGTTCTTGGGGCTACAAGCCGCGCGGCTTGTAGCCCCAAGTTTACGCTATTTGTAATAACCAGCTTGCTCCAAGACCTTGTACATCTCGTCATAGGCCACTTTCATTGCTTCCTCAGGAGTAGCTTCACCAGCAACAACTCTAGAAATCTGGGTACCAATAATCTCACAAAGCTCTGGATACTCTGGAATGTGAGGCATATACTCTGGGTTAGCCAGCTCCATAGCCCTCAAAATTACTGGAACAGCCGTTGGATAGGCAGACCTAAACTCTTCGCTCTGTAGTACAGATACACTTGTTATTCCAGTGTTGCCCATACCGACGCTCCTCTGTTGCACTTCTTTGCTTGTCATCCATTGTAGGAAGAGCCATGCACCATCAACATTCTTAGAATCCGCATTAATCGCCATGCCAGCCGTAAATAGATGTGAGGGGTATCTCTCAGTTATTGGGCAGCACGGACCAGCAGGTGCAAGTGCGTAACCAATCTTCCCCACGATTTGGGATAGTTCTGGGTCTTCGATTCGTCCCACAAAATCAGAGGCGTCAAAAATTATGCCCGCGTGCCCAGTAACAAAAATGTTCTGAACCTCGAGCCAGCTATACCTCGAGACGTCAGGAGGACCGTAATTACGGAGAAGGTCCTCAAACCACTTGACCCCTGCTATAAACTCTGGGCTGGTGACTCCTGGTTTCATGTTTTCGTCCAACCACTCTCCACCAAATACCCAAGTCCAAGAGGTAGAGATTATCGGGTTGTCTTCTCCTTTAATTGCCCTCATTGCGATTCCGTACATTTGCTTACTCTTGTCCGTCAACTTTGCAGCAGCCTCAGTTAGCTGATCAACCGTTTCAGGAACGCTTATTCCTCTCTCTTCAAAAAGATCCTTTCTGTACATTAGAATACCTACTACTCCGTAATACGGCAATCCCCAAAGCTTGCCATCGTACTTTAAAGCATCGAGGTATACCGGTGCAAAGTCTTCGCAAAAGTACTCAGATCTCTTTGTAGCCAGAAGCTCATCTAAAGGAATCACATATCCAGCCCTTGCATACCTGGCAGTCTGCCATGAATCGAGGAGGAAGATATCGTAAACTCCGGTTCTCGCAGCCAGATCAGCCATAACCTTTTCACGAAGCACTGGCTCTGAAAAGACATTCCAGTCAATCTTCATTCCCGTTTTCTCCTCGAATTCTGGTAACATCTTTTCAATAGCCCTCGCCGTGGCAGTGTCCCAAGTGATAACTGTTACTGTGACTCCTTCATACGGCTTTTGGGCAAAAGCAAAGCCACTCATACCAAACACGCAAACCAATAAAACTACTCCAAAACCTACCAACCTTCTCTTCAAGATAAACTCCCCCTTTTGCAAAAGTTACTTTCATTTTGCCTACCCATACTCCCACAAGCCACAACCCCAAAGCCTAAAGCAACGACTCCCTAACTTTAGACAGATCTCACCCCCCTCCAAATAAATGACTAAATAGCAGTCCATCCCCCATCAACATTAAGAACATGGCCAGTAATCATGCTCGAGGCCTCTGAAGCAAGGAAAACAACTGGTCCAACGATTTCTTCAGGTCTGCCGGGCCTTCCCAGAGGGATTTTCCACTTAAGATATCCCGAGAACTCCGGATTTTCAAGGAGGGAACGGGTCATATCAGTTAGGAAATAGGTCGGGGCAATCGCGTTCACCCGAATATTATACTTCGCCCACTCCGCAGCTAAAGCACGGGTGAGCTGGATAACCCCTCCTTTACTCGCACAGTATGGAGAAGCAAGATCAAGGGGATGAAAAAGCCCCCGTTGTCCAACCACCGATGCTATATTTATTATATTACCTTTGCCCTGCCTTATAAAGTGTCTTCCAAAGACCTGACAACAGAAGAAAACCCCGGTTAAGTTGACGGATATCACCTTCGTCCAATCTTCAATGCCTATCTCTTCAGCTTTCCCCCTCGCCGTTATACCTGCACAGTTAACCAGAACGTCCACTTTCCCGAAAGCTTTTATCGTCTCCTCAAGGGATGCTTCGACCTGTGAATAGTTTGTAACATCACAATGAAGACCTAAGGCCTTAACCCCTTCCCCTTCCACTTTTTCCCACACTTTTTTTATCCTTTCGAGATCAAGATCAAGCAGAACAATAGAAGAGCCGTACCTAGCAAGGCCGCAAGCTATGCTTTCCCCCAAACCTCCGGCAGCTCCCGTTACCACAGAGACATAGTCCTTTAGACTAAAAAGATCATTTTTTTCCACTTCACATCACCCCCATCTTGATATGCTTCCACTCAAGGTACTCCTCAAGGCCATGCCAGCCAAGCTCCACCCCCAGGCCGCTCTCTTTCCAGCCCGGATAGGGGGCGTAGAGACTATCGGGGTTGATGTTGTTGATGGCCACGGAACCCCACTCGAGGTTCTCGGCAACGTAGAAAGCTTTTCGGACGTCCTCGGTGTACACATAGGCCACAAGACCATAAGGGACGCTGTTGGCCTTCTCTATGGCCTCATCAATGGTCCTGAAGGAGTCAATCCCCACAATGGGACCAAAAGGCTCTTCCTGCATGAGCTTCATCCCGGGGGTCACGTCCACAACCACCGTGGGTTCGAAGTAAAATCCCTTTGCCAGGCGAGGGTCAGAAGGCCGTTTCCCCCCACAGAGAATCCTGGCTCCCTTCTCCATGGCATCCCTCACAAACTCCTCCATCCTCCGCACCCCTGCCTCATTCACCATGGGTCCCACATCAGGAACAGGAGTGTCAAAGGCTCCTCCAAGGCGGAGTTTCTTCGTTTCCGCCACAAAAGCTTCGACGTACTTTTCCTTTATGGATTCTTCAACAAAAATCCGGTTCACCGAGTTGCAGATTTGTCCAGCATTGCGGAAAGCCCGTCGCACACCGTCTTTCACTGCCCGGTCGAAATTGGCATCAGCGAAGACGATGAAGGGCGAATGTCCTCCAAGCTCAAGAACGAGGCGTTTCACCGTTTTTGCCGAGGCCCGAATGAATTCCTTTCCTGTGGCTGTGGACCCTGTAAGCGCTACAAGGCGCACCAGGGGGTTAGAGAAAATTTCCTCGCTGATGAGGGCGTTGTCCCCATTCACCACGTTGAGCACCCCTTCAGGGAGTCCGGCATCGTTACAGGCCCGGACGAATTCTATCGTGGAGAGAGGGGTCTCGCGCGAGGGTTTCACAATCACCGTACAACCCGCAGCAAGAGCTGGAGCAACCTTCCAGGAGATAAGGCTAACAGGGTAATTCCAGGCCGCCACGGCAAAGACCACGCCAACAGGCTGACGGATAGCAAAACTCCGGAGCTTCGGGGCATTGGAAGGAGGAATTTCCCCGAGGATGTTCATTCCCAGGCAGGCATAGTACTCGAGGCAGTCGGCCGCCCCAAGGACTTCTCGCTCAGCATCAGGAAAGGCTTTTCCCTGCTCCCGGGCAAGGAGGGTTGCAATGTCTTTCGCCCGTGATCGGACGAGGTCCGCTGCCTTCAAAAGAAGCCGGGTTCGCTCCACGGGAAGTCTCTTCGACCAGGACCGGAAAGCCTGATGGGCCCCTTCAATAGCTTGACGGAGTTGCTTTGGGGTGACTTTTGAAACTGCGGCAAAAACCTCCCCACTGGATGGGTCGACAACCTCTATGAACCCCTCTCCTTCTTCCCACTGGCCGTTGATGAAGGAATGGTACAGAAGCACCGCTATGCCTCCTTTCGATACCGTTCAAAGGCTACCTGAAAGAGATCGTGGAACTCCCGAAAGAGTGCGTACTGCTTGCGGTACACCGCCTGATGCTCCGGTGCGGGGATGAACTTCCGGTCCACATGGAGCCATCGCCTTCCCAGGGAAGGAACCGTCTCCCCCGTCACCCCGGAAAACGCAAGCATCGCCGCCCCCATAATGCCCCCCTCAGTCTCCTTGAGGGTCACAACGGGTTTCTCGTAGATATCGGCTTTTATCTGGCACCACAGGGCGCTCTTTGCCCCCCCACCTATGGCGTGGATCTCCTGCAGAGGTTGTCCCCTCAACCGCTCAATTTCCTCAAGGCTCATCTTCAGGTCAAAACACACCCCCTCCATCACCGCCCGGGCAAAGTGGCCCCGGTGGTGCTGGGGGAGGATGCCGAAAAAGACCCCCCTCGCCCAGGGAGAACCAAAAAGTCGCTCTCCCAGGAGATAGGGGAAAAAGAGGAGGCCTTCCGCTCCAGGAGGGGTTGCTTTCGCCTCCTCGTCAATCCAGGCATAGGAGACGGGTTGTCCACGAAAAGTGTACAAAGCATCACGAAGCCACTTCATGCTCCCCCCACCGCTGTCAAGAATCCCAAAGCTAATCCACCCGTCCACCGCATGGTGGAGATTCATGAGGCGCGGAGAGAGGAGCGGCTCTGCAAGGTACACAGAGACATCGGCTGCTGTACCGGTAACATCACAGGAGCGTCCCTTCTCAACCATACCCCCACCGAGGAGAAGGCACAGCATATCTCCTGCACCGCACACCACAGGAAGTCCCTCGGGAAGGGAGAGAGAGGTAGCTACATCTTTCCTGAGACCACCCACCACAAAGGAGGAGGAAACGATGGGAGGGAGTTTTTCCCCATCAATGGCAAAGAGCTTCACAAGATCCGTATCCCAGGTCCGGCGCCTCCAGGAGAAAAGGAAAGACCCTGAAGCTTCGGAAAAATCGATGTACTGTGTTCCGGTGAAACGGAAATTGAGGTAGTCCTTTGCGGTGAGGAACCGGGAGGTTTTGACGTAAATTTCCGGGAGGTGCTCCCGAATCCAGCACATTTTGGGAGCCAACCAGTTGGGAATGAGGAGATTGGCCGTCCGCTCTATCTGCTCCTTTGGGGGAAGAACCTCATGGATCCGCCTGCAGATTTCGCTTGAGCGCTTGTCGCACCATATCGGCACCCGGGGCAAAAGAAGCCTTCCCTCTCGATCCACCGGGACAACGGCGTGCATCTGTGCGCTGACTCCCAGGGCAAGGATTTCGATCCCTGTATCCTTTCCCAGTACCCCTTGCATGCACGCACAGGCTGCAGAGAACCACTCCTCTGGACTCTGCTCGGCCCAGCCAGGAGAGGGGGAGAAGAACTCAAGACCCCTGCTCTCCAGTGCAAGGATTTCACCCTCTTCGTCGACTAAAGCTGCCCGGACACTTTCGGTACCGACATCGACGACAAGAACAGCCTTCCTCATTTCAGCCTTCCTTTTTCACCGTGACCCAGACGTACTCCAGAGGAAGGTCAAAGGGGTTCTCGGCCCGGTGGAATTCCCCCCCCGGGATGTACACCACATCGCCGCTTGCCACCTCAAAGCGTTCCGCACCAACCTCCATGACGCCTTTCCCCGAGGTCACGAAGTACACCTCCTCAAGGGGGGCATGCTCGTGTCCCCGGGTACTGCAGTGGGGGTAAATAATGGTATACCCCACAGTAATCCGGCCGGTCTCGGTATCCCCTTCCCGAAGAAGCATTAAGGTATCCCGGATGACGCTTGTGCCAAGAGAGCTCAAAACCTCACCAAAGGTGTTCTTTCCCTGTTCCGCCGTGCATTCGAAAAGGTTGACTTTCCTGTACGACAAACAGCAGACCCCCTTCCCTACTTTTTCGGCCTACCTTCGAGATAGACCTTGTACTCGTACTTGTCGGCACGAATAATGGAAATCACCATTTCAAAAGGAGTACCATCTTCAAGATAGGTAATCCTCACCGTGTGGAAAAGTGGTACCTTCTCCGGGATCTGCAGGATGTCCGCTTCAAGTGGCCCGCTGAGGTATGCCTCAATGGTCTCCACGGCCCTTTTCAGCACCAGGCCGTACTCTTTTTCAAGGAGCTGGTAGAGACCAACCTCGCGCAGGGCTTCTTTTTTCCCTTCTAATCCTGGAACAACCCGGGCAAGAAGGTAATTCGTCATAAAAGCAACCGGTACACCATTGGCAAGCCTTGTACGCTGAACAAGATATACCTTTTCGCCCTTCTCCAGGCCCAGGGCCGCAAGAACCTTAGGAGGTGCAGGAATGAGCTCGATGGTGACAATTCCTGTCCCTACCTGCACACCTTTCTCCCGAAGGGTTTCCGTGAAGGAGCTGATGACGTTCATGTTCTGGGCGGCTTTGGGTTCCTGAACGATTGTCCCCTTTCCCCGCCTGCGAAGCACAAGACCTTCGCGCTCCAATTCTCCCAGGGCGTTGCGGATGGTTGTGCGGCTTGCGCCAAAACGCCTCTCAAGTTCCTCTTCCGAGGGAAGGAGGTCGCCGACCTTGTAGAAGCCGCTCGCTATTTCTTCCTTCAGGATTCTGGAGATTTTAGCGTACAGAGGGATATCGGAAACCAGGCGTTTCATAAATCCCTCCAACTTGTTACTACTTTTAAATCTTAAACATAGCTACAAGTTCTGTCAAGATACCTTGCTGGGAATTTTTCAGGTATAATGGGGAAAAACAGGAGAGGAGGAGGCACTGTGAGCCTTAAAGGAAAAGCGGCAATCGTGCAGCGCATCGAGGAGGAAAAAATCATCGCCATTATTCGTGCCCAGAGCTCTCAGGCCCTCATGGAGGTTGTGGAAGCACTGAAGCAGGGAGGCATCCACTGCATCGAGGTCACCATGACAACCCCGGGGGCCCTTGGAATCCTCGAGGAAGTTCGAAAGCACATGGATGACGTCCTCTTTGGAGCAGGGACAGTTCTTGATCCTGAAACGGCAAGGCTCTGCATCGCAAGTGGCGCCCAGTTCCTGGTCACCCCTTCGCTGAACGAGCGGGTCATCGAGATGGCCCACCGGTACGACGTCCCCATCATCCCCGGGGCGCTGACCCCAACAGAAATCCTCAGAGCCTGGGAAAGCGGTGCGGAGGTGGTAAAGGTCTTCCCGGCATCAAGTCTTGGACCGTCGTATATCCGGGAGCTCAAGGGACCCTTTCCCCAAATCAAACTCTGCCCCACAGGAGGGGTGAACCTGGAAAACGTCGCCGATTTCCTGAGGGCTGGGGCTTCCTGTGTGGGGGTTGGAGGGTCGCTCGTGCGCAAAGACCTCATCGAAGGGAAGAAATGGGAAGAACTAACGGACCTTGCTCGCCGTTTCAAGGAAGCGGTGAGGCTCCTCTAAAAAGGAGCCTCATTGCCTCTTGTGATTTCCCCAGAGGCCAATTTTCAGGCGGCGGGCCTCGGCTTCAAGTTTCCGGAACCGCTCGGCGTACCTGACGTTTGGGGGGAAGGTGGCCACCTGGGCGTAACCGTTGGCCACAAGCCACTCGTTCACCATGATATCGTCAACGTACACATAGGCGAGTAACCTCCCGTAGCGGTCACGCTTCTCAACGTCAAACTCAAGACGGACCCTCTTCCCCTCCACCATGCGGCGGTTCGCCTCATAGGCCTCCCGGGCGAAATATTCCACCCCTTTCTGGGGATGGTGGAGCTCAGGAGCATTGATGCCAATGTAGCGGACCTTCTCACCAGTATTGAGCTCGATGGTGTCCCCGTCAATCACCCGAACGACGATGTACTCCCCCGGGGTTCTCTGGGAGATGGCGTAGTAGAAAAGCAAAAGAAGAAGGAAAAAGAGGATTGCACCCCAGGAGAGGCGCTGTGGTGTCCTTCGCACGTCACACCACCCGGAACAATGGTTCCTCACCCCTGAGGACCCGGACGACATTGAGCGCCGCAATTTTCCCCATTTTGATATTCGCTTCTTTCGTGTGTGCTGCAACGTGCGGGGTTACGATGACGTTCGGGAGGGTAAGGAGCGGGCTCTCGAAAGGCGGCTCAAAGGAGAGGACATCAAGACCCGCTCCAGCAATGCGGCCTTCTCTAAGAGCGCGGAAGAGGGCTTCCTCATCAACGAGCTCCCCGCGGGCGGTGTTGATGAGAAAGGCGTCCTTTTTCATGAGTGAAAGAAGCCGCTCGTTCACAAGGTGTTTTGTTTCTGGTGTCAGAGGGGCATGGAGAGAGACAAAGTCGGCAATCGCAAAGAGATCCTCAAGGGAGACACGACGAAAGGCTTCATCCTCGACAAGGGGGTCGTAGTACACCACCTGCATCCCAAAACCCAGAGCCCTCCGGGCGACGCTTCTCCCGATACGTCCAAGGCCGACAATACCGAGCACTTTCCCTTCGAGTTCCACCCCGAGGGTTTGCGAACCCCAGATCTTCTTGTGAACGTTCTCCATAAGAAGCGGCAGGTTCCGGGCGCAGGAGAGGATGAGGAGAAAGGCCATATCCGCCACCGATTCGGTGTTTGTCCCGGGAGCGTTGGCCACAACAACACCGTGTTCTCTTGCCGCTTCAAGGTCGATGTTGTCCACCCCCACCCCGTGCTTGGCGATGACCCGGAGATTCGGACACCGTTCAAGAACCACCCTTCCAACACGGTCCACACCAACGATAACTCCTTCAGCATCTCCTATGAGTCCGGCCACGACTTCTTCGTTCTCCGGCTCGGGATTCGCCTTCCTTTCCACCTCAAGGTGAGCTTCCTGGAGGATCTCCAGGGGCTCTGAAGAGGCACGGGCGAAAGAGCGGGCAAGAACAACAACCTTTGCCATGTCCACCACCCCGTTCTGCTATCCTATCTATGTACAGTACAAGGATACCACAAGGAGAGAAGCGAGATGGTCCTTGTAGGGAAAATCGTCGGTGCCTTTGTGGATTTTCCCGGCGTCATTCTCTCAGTGTGCCTGCTTTTGGGCATACGAGCAAGAATTCACCGACGGCGGGCATGGGGATACGTGCTCTTCGCGCTCTTTCTCTACCTTTTCTCCGCAGGGTGGGTACTTCTGCTTCTTCCCCGTCCCTCCTTTGCACCTTCCTCCTCTCCTCCTCAAGCCATTGTCGTTTTAGGTGGAGGAGTGGTCAAAGACCAGGGAACGGGGAATCTCCTTCTGAGCCCTGTGAGTCTTGCCAGAGTGTACCGGGCCTTTCTCCTCTACCGGGAAAGGCCCCTCCCCATCATCGTGAGCGGGGGAAAGCTCCACAAGGAACAACCATTCACCGAAGCAGAGGTGGCCTTTGAAGTTCTCGGAACATTCGGGGTCCCCCCTGAAGACGTTATCCTTGAAGCGTACTCCCGCACAACCTGGGAAAACGCCCAGTACACAACAGCGCTTCTCAAAGCCTTGGGCATTCACAGTTTCTACCTTGTGACCTCTGAAGTGCACCTTCCCAGGGCACTCCTCGCCTTTCGCAAGTTCTATCCCGAAGCCGATATCACCCCCTGCCCTGCTCATCCCCTGCTCAGCACAGGAGCAGCGCTCTCCTTTGAGCGGTTTCTCCCCAGAGCCGAGGTCCTCCACGCCTGGGGGGACATTATCCACGAGGGGATAGGATACCTCCTATACCTTCTGAAGGGGAGCTCTCCACTGGGTGAGGAGAAGTCCCAGAGCAATGAGGACCATGCTGACAAAAAGGCGCAGGCTCGGAGGGTCGCGGAAAATCAGCCAGGCACCGATGACACCGAAAATCTGGGTCACATACTGGAAAGCTGTGGTCCTTGAGGCGCCAAGCTGCTCGATACCCCGCATCCAGAGTACATAGGCCACAAGAGAGGAAAGAACGGTCCCGTAGAGAAAGACAAAGAGCAACACCGGCGTGAAGTGGCTGTGAAGAGGAATCCGGAAGACATCCCGGGCGCACACCGGAAACATCGTAAGCACGCCAAAGAGCATGCTCCAAGCACTGCTTTTCAAGGGAGAGTACTTCTGAAGGAGGAGTTTCCCAAAGTAGCAGTACAGTCCCCACAGGAGAGCCGCTCCAAGGGTGAGAAGGTCTCCAAGGAGCACTGTCTGTCCTCCCTGTTTTTTACCCTGGAAAGCAGCGAGGACCACAATTCCCAGAAATCCAAGGAGAATCCCCGCGAAGTTCACTCCCTGGAATCCCTCTTCACCCCGCAAAAGGACCACAATCGCCACGATGACCGGGGTGAGAGAGAGCAAAAGTGCCGAGTGCGACGCCAGGCTCAGGCGAAGCCCAAAACTCCAGAGGGGCTGATACAGTCCAAACCCTATGGCCCCAAGGAGGAAAAAGAGCGGTACATCCTGCAACGCAATACCCACCGAGCCTTCGGTTCTCCAAAGCACCAGAAAGAACAGCGGCGTACTCAGGAGGAACCGGAGGAACGGGAAAGCCAGAGGCCCCAGGGCAAGGACCCCAAGGCGCATGATGCCAAAGTTCAGACCCCAGATGAGGGAGACAAGGAAGAGAGAAACATAAAGGCGCGGGAGAGATTTTCTAGGCATGGGAAAAGGCCGCCCCGAAGGGCGGCGCTCCCTTTACTTGATTTCCACTTCGGCGCCCACGGCCTCGAGCTTTGCCTTGATTTCCTCGGCCTCTTTCTTGCTGATGCCTTCCTTGATGGGTTTTGGTGGGTTGTCCACAAGGTCTTTGGCCTCCTTGAGGCCAAGGCCGGTGATGGCCCGGACTTCCTTGATCACCTGGAGTTTCTGAGGACCAGCACTCTTTAAGATGACGTCGAACTCGGTCTTCTCCTCTTCCTCAGCAGGAGCTGCAGCCTGAGGTCCGGCAACCGGAGCAGCAACCTGAGCCACCGGCATGGCCGCAGAAACCCCAAACTTCTCTTCGAGAGCCTTCACGAGTTCTGCAAGTTCAAGAACCGTCATCTTCTCAATCGCTTCGATGATCTCCTCTTTGGTCATGGGTCATGCCTCCTTTTCGGTACGCTTTTTCTCTTCAATGGCCTTCAGCACCCACACGAAGTTCCGCAAAACCCCCTGGAGCACACTGAGAAGTCCCACAAGCGGCGCAGCAACGCCACCAACCACCCGGGCAAGGAGCTCCTCCCGGGAGGGAAGCTCTGCCAGACGCTGCACATCCTGGGCGGTGAGGAGCCTCGTCCCCAGGAAGCCACCCCTCACTTCAAGCTGTGGGAATTTCCTCGCAAAGTCGGCCAGGGCCTTTGCCACCTGAACCACGTCACGATAGGAGAAGACAAAGGCATTCTGACCTTTCAGGAGGTGGTCTTCTCCCGAAAAGCCAGCCTGTCCCAGAGCAAGGCGCATGAGGGTGTTCTTGGCAACCTTGAGCTCTCCCTCAATGCCCCGCAGGTTCCGCCGCAGCTGCTCCATGGTGGGGACATCCATGCCATGGTAGCCCACGACGAAAACCGCTTGGCTTTTCTTCAACCGCTCAAGGAGCTCTCCAACAATTTTCTCCTTTTCGCTTCTTTCCAAACACCATCAACCTCCCTTCCACACAAAAAAGAGAAGACTCCCCCTGAGGAGTCTTCTCGCATCCTTGCCTCCCCAGGATTTTTAAGCTTGCGCCCCTGGTTCTCAGGCACCTCTTTTACCCTTCGAAGATCAGGGTCTTCGTTCTCTTCACCTCTCAGGCCGCTCTCTTCTCCATCCGGGCGAGGGCAGTGTTGACGTCAACGGGAACACCAGGACTCATGGTAAGGGAGAGAACGATTTTTTTGATATACCGACCCTTTGCCGCAGGAGGCTTTAGACGAACCACGGCATCCAAAGCAGCATAGAAGTTGTCGAGAATCTGCTCTTCAGTAAACGACGCCTTCCCAATGGGAAGGTGGACATTGCCGAGCTTATCATTCCGGATTTCAATCCGCCCACCCTTGATCTCCCGCACAGCCTGGGCAATGTCGAAGGTTACTGTTCCGGTCTTAGCATTCGGCATAAGCCCCCGGGGACCAAGGATTTTCCCAAGGCGGCTCACAATGCGCATCATGTCCGGGGTGGCCACCGCCGCGTCGAACTCAAACCACCCCTTCTGGATTTTCTCTACAAGCTCTTCTCCACCGACGTAATCCGCTCCCGCTTCCTGGGCCTCCCTCGCCTTTTCGCCCTGCGCAAAGACCAGAACCCGGACCGTTTTCCCCGTCCCGTGAGGCAAAACGACCGTCCCCCGAACCTGCTGGTCTGACTGTCTCGGATCAATGCCAAGGTTCAGCACCATCTCCACCGTCTCGTTGAAACGGGCGCTGGCCATTTCCTTCAAAAGACGGACGGCGCTTTCGGGGTCATAGAGCTTCCCAGGTTCAATCTTTGCCTTGAGCGCGAGGTATCTCTTGCTCCGCTCGGCCATACCTACTCCTCCCTTATCCCTCCACGACCTCAACACCCATGCTCCGGGCTGTGCCCTCGATAATGCGCATGGCCGCCTCGATATCGGTGGTATTGAGGTCGGGCATCTTCTTCTCCGCAATCTCCCGTAGCTTCGACCGCGGAATTTTTCCCACTTTGACCCGGTTGGGTTCGCCGGAACCCTTCTCAATGCCCAGAGCCTGACGAATGAGGAACGACGCAGGGGGCGTTTTACACACAAAGGTGAAGGAACGGTCCGAATAAATGGTAACCTCTACCGGGATGAGCACCCCCCGGTCCTTCTCCGTCTGGGCATTAAAGGCCTTACAGAACTCCATGATGTTCACGCCGTGCTGCCCCAGGGCTGGTCCAACCGGAGGTGCAGGAGTAGCCATCCCTCCGGGGATCTGCAGCTTCACCACTGCCACGACTTTCTTTGCCATAACCTGTCCACCTCGTCAGAGTTTTTCAACATCAGAAAACTCGAGTTCTACAGGAGTCTCCCGGCCGAAAATAGAGAGAAGCACCGTGACCTTTCCCCGTTCATGGTCGACGTGCTCCACTGTTCCGGTGTAGTTCAGGAATGGCCCGGAGATGACTTTCACAACCTCGCCCTTTTCAATGTCCAGGCGTGGCTTCTTCTCAATTCCCGTCTGACGGAGGATGACCTTCACTTCTTCGTCACTCAGAGGCTCAGGCCGCATTCCTGAACCAACGAATCCTGTGACTCCTGGAGTGTTCCGCACCACGTACCAGGAACGGTCGTTCATGATCATCTCGACCATGACATATCCTGGAAAAATCTTCCGCTTGGTGAAACGCTTCTTCCCGCGTCGAACTTCAATCGTCTCCTCCATGGGAACAACAACCCGAAAAATCTGGTCCTGCATCCCCATGGAAGCGATGCGGCGCTCGAGGTTCGCCTTGACCTTGTGTTCACTCCCCGCCAGAGTATGGATGACGTACCACCGAGGTTGCATGAGTTTCCGAATCCCTCCACCGTTACCTGAGATAAAGCCCCATGATAAAGGTCAAAAGCAGGTCCACAATTCCCAGGAAAACTCCCACAAGGACGATGACCACAAGGACCGTGATGGTGCTGTTCCACAGCTCTTTTCGGCTGGGCCAGGTGACCTTTCGCAGTTCTCCCCACGCCTCAATGAAATAACTCTTCAGCGAACGAAACCAGCGGACCAAAAACTTTCACCCATCCTTTACCCCAAGATAAATTCATCGGGATTATAAATGCTTTTTCACCCTCTGTCAATGCGCCTGGGGTACAGAGACGTCTTAGCCTTTTCCGAAAGATACACCATTGGCAAGTTGGTTGCAAGAGAAAGCACCAGTTTGCGCTAAAATAGGTTCACGGACCTTCGGGACCGAATTTGCCCCCTTTATACAGCACCGGAACCTTTGGGCTCCGATTCGCCTTTCACGTAGAGGAAAAGGCGTAGATCCCGGTCAACCTCTTTCGGAGTCCATCCCCGAAAGGTCCAGACGTACGACACGATACGGGTCCCATCCCTGAGTTCCCGAAGGAGCTTCTCCTTCAAGGCCTCGTTCACGTGCTCGAAAAGAAAAAGCGTGATGACATCCGCCCGGGAGAGGTCGACGGAAAAAATATTTCCAAAAACCACCCGAACCTTTGACCGGAGCCCCGAAAACAGCACCCGGAACCAGGCAAGGAGGAAAAGCCAGGGATTGAGCTCCACTCCTATGGCGTAGGCGCCGTACTCCCGGGCAGCGCAGAGGAGAATCCTCCCGTCTCCACACCCAAGATCGTACAGGACCTCTCCTGGTCTGATTCTGCTCATCTCAAGCATCCTCCGCACCCGTCGCATGTCCGTGGGTTGCCAGGGGATACCCCGGAAGAACAGCGGGAAAAGCCAGAAAAAGAAGAGCACGAGAAAAACGGAGAGCAAGGCAAAAGCCAGGCTCATACGCTTACGAACTCCTCGGCCCGGTACGAACTCCGCACAAAGGGACCGCTGGCCACACCCCGGAACCCAAGACGAAGCGCGTACTCCCTGTAATACGCGAAAACCTCAGGAGGCACATACGCAGCTACAGGAAGGTGCCAGGCAGTTGGTCTGAGATACTGACCAATGGTGACGACATCGCATCCCACCTCTTTAAGGTCCCAAAGGACGGCCTCAACCTCCTTTTGGGTCTCCCCAAGACCAACCATAAGTCCTGATTTCACGAGAATCCCGGGGTAGCGCACCTTAGTCCTTCGCAGAAGCTCAAGGGATCTGGCGTAGTCTGCCTGAGGACGCACCAGGGGATAGAGACGGGGTACCGTCTCCACGTTGTGGTTGAGCACATCGGGGCAGGCGGCAAGGACGACCTCCAGGGCTTCTGCACTCCCCTGGAAATCGGGAACAAGCACCTCCACCGTGGCCTGCGGAAGACACTCCCGTATCGCCTGAATGGTCTTCGCGAAGTGTTCTGCTCCTCCATCGGGAAGGTCATCCCTGGTCACGGAAGTGACCACTACGTGGCGCAGGTTGAGAGTTCTGGCCGCTTCGGCCACCCTCCGGGGTTCCTCAGGATCAGGAGGAAGGGGTATGCCCTTTTTCACCGCACAGAAGCGGCAACTCCTCGTGCAGGTATCCCCAAGAATGAGAAAGGTTGCCGTCCCCCGACGGAAACATTCCCCGAGGTTGGGGCAGCGGGCGCTCTCGCAAACCGTATGGAGGGAAAGGCTGCGAAGGAGCCTCTCGACCCTTTCCCACTCTTCCTGTGGTGGAAACCGCCGTCGAATCCAGGAAGGAAGGCTACTCATGGCTCTCCTCCATGGCAAAACCAAAGACCTCTCCGAACTTCTGTGCAAGAAGGTGCTTCATCTTCCGGAAATCGTCCTGACCGAAATTTCTCCCCAGAACTTCCTGAAGGGCTGTCACCCCGAAACCCCGTATGCCACAGGGAACGATGTACCCAAAGGGCCTAAGGTCCGGGGCAATGTTCAGCGCAAATCCATGATACGTCACCCAGCGCCGCACGGCAACCCCAATGGCGGCAATCTTCTCCGGTCCATTCCTTTCCACCCACACCCCTGTGTACGGAGGGAAACGAAAAGCCGGAACTCCGAAATGAGCGAGAAACCGGATGAGCACTTCCTCCAGGGACCGCAAAAAGGCGTGAACGTCCTTCTTCCAGAACCGGAGGTTCACCAGAGGGTACCCCACAATCTGCCCCGGACCGTGGTAGGTCACATCACCCCCCCGTTCAACCTCGTACACCTCAATACCCTGTCTTTTGAGGGCCTCCTCCGAAAGGAGAAGGTGCTCCTTTTTTGCACCTCGGCCCAGAGTTACCACCGGGGGATGCTCAAGGAGAAGAAAAACCCCGGGGCGGTTTTCCTCGGCAATCCTCTCCACCAGGGTCCTCTGGAGGAGAAGAGCCTCCCCATAGGGTACCTCGGCAAATACCCGATAAGGAAAACGAACGCTTTTCACGGGAATATTCTTCACGCTCTCTGGTTTTCACAGGTAGAAAGGAGGGAGAGGCATGCGCACCAAAGAGGAAATTGCCCGGGCACTCCAGAATTTCTCATACCTCAAGGAACCCATTATGACCTTCTTTGTCACTTGCGATCTCTGCGGCAGGGATGCCGACTGGCACATTTCTCTTGGTCTTGATCACGAGTTCAACCTCTGTTACCTCTGCATGAGAGCCATCGAAGAGCACATCCAGTCCCTTGCCCAGTACCAGCGCGTGTAGTTTACGTCCTTTTGAGCACGCTCTGACGATACCGCTCAGCCTCAAGCGCAAGGAGTTCCTCCTGTTCTTCCCGACTCAGAACCCGGGGACTTCCGAAAAGCCGGGCGATGGTTGTAATCTTTGCCGCCTCCTCAAGAATCTGTGCCCGGTAAAAGGCCTCCTTCAAGGTCGCACCCACCGTGATGGCTCCGTGGTTCACCAAAACCACAGCCTCGGCATTTTGTACCGCCTCTTTCACTGCCTGAGCAAGTTGTTCCGTACAGGGGAGGATGTACGGGAGAGTTGCTACTCGCTTGATGAGCGCGACAAAATCCGGGAACATCGGTTCAATGCTCCCCCCACCACTCGTCACCCCGATGACGAAGGGTGGGTGCACGTGCACTACCGCATGCACGTCCTCCCGGACAAGGTAAATTGCCCGGTGCATGGCCACTTCAGACGACGGTCGACCCTCACCCAGAACCGCTCCACTTTTGAGGTCCACGGCCACATAGCCTTCGGGCGGCACCTCTTCGAAAGAGAGACCGCTTGGGGAAATGAGCATTTTCTCTGCGCAGCGAGCGCTGATGTTCCCACCCGGGCCCACAGCCAGACCGCTTCCAAGGATTCGCCGACCGAAGTTTGCAAGTTCTTCCCGGAGTCTTTTTTCGTCCATAGCCTTCCCTTCTTTCTGAGTCTTTTTATTATACTGCAAAAACCGGGGCTCAGATGCACCGTGCTCCGTTTTCTGAAGGATGTTCCCGAACCATGGTCAGGAATTCCCGGGCAAGTAAAGGGTCAAATACCCGGCCACTCTCCTCCTGAATGTGCGCCACAGCTTGAGCAAAGGGTCGCTCCAGGAAAGCCGCGCAGAGGGCAACAATCCTCGAGAGCAGAGGGATCTCCTCTCCCCGGAGCCCTCGGGGAACACCCTTCCCATTCCACCACTCGTGGTGTGCGAGAATGGCCTCAGAAAGGGGGGCAAGACGGGGGATGTTGCTTGCGATGAAGTACCCGGATTCCGTATGACGGCGAAGGAGGGCCTCTCCACCAAGTCCTGGCCACTCTCCCCGGCGGGCAAGGGGAATCATGCCGACCTCATGGAAACGAGCAAGGAGGACGAGCTGTTCCTTCTGGGATTCGGAAAGCCGGAGTCTTCTGGCAAAGGAAAGCGCAAGTTTCTCCATTTCCTCGAGATAGTGTTTCCCAAGAAGCTCCTCAAGGAACGTCTCAAAGGACTTAAGAACCCCCTCGTAGAAGCGCTCCCGCCCGGCGAGCTTTGCCTGGTACATGTGTTCCTCGGCCTCCCGAACAACGTCCTCAAGGCTCTGGGAAAGATCTCCTCTTGTTGCCCATCCCAGGGCAATGCTCACGGGGAGAACCGAGGTTTCCCCTTTCAGCCTCTCCTGAACCCTCGCGCATATCTCCGAGGCCACAGCGGCATCTGCTTTCGGCAGAATCACCGCAAACTCGTCTCCGCCCCAGCGGGCCACAACGTCCTCTTTCCGGCAGCTTGCGCGGAGAGCTTCGGCCACCATCCGCAAAAGGCGATCCCCCTCAGCGTGCCCGAAGGCGTCGTTGACAATTTTCAGACCGTTGACGTCACCCACGATGAGGCTTAAGGGGAGGACGCGAGGGGTGTTCAGGCGGGTGAGCTCCTCTTCGAAATACGCCCGGTTGTAGAGGCCAGTGAGGACATCCCGGAAACTCGCAAGGCGCACCGCCTCTTCGGTCCGTTTTCGCTCGGTCACATCCCGAACCGTCACCACAACGCCCTGGACAAGAGGGTGCGCAAGAAGGACCCGGCCGATGGCCTCCATCACCCGCCACTCGCCGCTACGGTGTTTCAGGCGGAACTCCACCCGTCGCACGTCACCCTCTTCCCCCTGGAGGAAGAGGCGCTGCACCTGTCTTGCATCTTCAGGATGGAGGAAGGAAAGGGCCAGAGCACCCTGAAGCTCTTCGGGAGTGTACCCGGTGACGTTCTCCACCGAAGAGGTGGCGAAACGAATCCTTCCGTCTTGCTCAAGAACGAGCACCGCATCGGAGCTGTACTCAAGGAGAATCCGGTAGTACATCTCGCTTTTGCGGACGCTCTCCCGGGCAAGGATTTCCTCCGTCACGTCTTCAAGCGTCCCCTCGTATACCTCGTCCCTCACAAGGCGAGCATTCTCCCGCAAAAAGCGCAATGTTCCTGTCTTCGTCCGCCAGGTGGTCACCACACCCCGAATCTCTCGGTCTTTCCTCAGGAGTTCCTCAAAAGAGGCGAGGGTGAGGAGGGCATCCTGGCGGAAGAAGGCAAGACCGAGTTCCCGGAGCTCTTCAAGTGTCTGGCACTCCACAATCTCAAGCATGCGGGGATTGGCCTGGAGCACCTCCCCACCAAGGCGTGCCTGGTACACTCCCACCGGGACTCCCTCAAAAAGCCTCCGGAAGCGGACCTCGCTCTCCTCAAGGCTCCTACTCCGGGCAACGACCTCCTCAAGGAGGGTATTGACCGCACCCCCAAGGAGGGCCACCTCGTCTTTTCCTTCTATCTCTGCCCGAAGGATGAAATCCCTGCTCTCCCGCACCCTCCGGAGAAACCCGGCAAGGCGGAGAATCCGCTGAACCACAACCCCCTCAAGGAGAAAAAGAAGGAGGGCAAGGACAGCCACGCTCCCTGCCACATGGGCCCGCCCGAGAAAGGCCGCCACCCTCTGCCCTTGCTCCGCAAACCTCTGGAAATACGGAAACACCAGGGTCATTCCCCCATCCCCGATGGCGTAGGGAATGGGGACGCTCACCAGCACCCGGAACGGCGCAATCTCCTGCACCGTGAAGGTCTCCGAGAGAGACGAGTCCAGAGCACCGAGCCTCACCGAAGACCCAAAGAGATCCGAGAGATGCGTGAGGAAATGCTCGTTGACCTTTCGGGCCATGACGAGGAATCCCCGGGGAGGGCCGGAGAGGTCGCTCTGGAGGATCCAGGAAAGGGCGAAAAACCAGGTTTCCTTCCCCACGGAGAAGAACCCGCTCCTCCGGTCGAGGAGATACCCCGGGGATAAAAGCCTTCCCAGGGATTGCACGGAAGGAATAAACCCCGGGGGAAGGGCAAAGGGTCGCTGGATATACGGGTCAAGGCTTTTCCCATAAACCAGAGTCCCATCCTCCCTGAAAAACCCCAGGAAGTGGATCCCTAAGTTCGGGAAAATATCGTCGGTGCAGTTCACCTCCACGTACTCCGGATATTCCCCTTCCACGAATCGGTAGGTATCGTCCCAGAAAGCCCAGTCGACAACGATGCGCTCGAGGTTCTTCTTCTCCCCCTCCACAAGGTGGAGGAGCTGTTCCACCCTTCTTGCGAGGTTCTCCCTCTCCAGGGCAAGGAACTCCCGGACAAGGATGTGGCGGAGGGCAAAGGTGGTCAAAAATAAAGAAACAAAGGACACCACACCCACAACGGCGACAACTCTGTACCGTAGCGACACCTCTCCCCCCTCCTCAAAACCAGAAACCCAAAAACCTACTGGGATTGTAGAAAAAGGAGGAAAGCATGTCAATACCAGAACCCGGGGCCCTCAGGGAGAGCCCCGGGATTCTTCAGCGGACTTCCTGGAGATGGGGGAGGATGAGGTTCTCGAAAATCTCCTTCAGATTCTCTTCCCCTACACCGGATACAATCTCCTCGTTGACCCGGATGTTGGGCCCTTTGGCGCAGCGTTCAAGGCAGAATGTGGCTCCAATGCTTATCCGATCCTCGACCCCGTACTCCTTCGCCATCTTGAGGAGCCGCTGGAGGATACTGTAGGAGCCCTTGAGGTAGCAGCTCGTGCCGACGCAGACGGCCACGTCCACTTTCCGGGCACTCTTGGCCTCCTGGATGCGGATGACCTCGTTAGAAATCCTCCGGCGAGAGTAGTAGTGGGTGTGGAGGTACCGCTCGGCAAGTTCGCTCCCCGGGTGTTTGAGCCACCGCTCATAGAGGAGCTTCACCGCCGGGTTGTCCTGGGCCTTGCGCACCTGGCTCAGACGGTCGGCATTATAGAGGCCTTCGGCACGTTTCCTGAGCACCGTCTGGTAGTCGGGATAGGCCAGGGGCATGCCACCACCCCCGATGCATCCTCCGGGGCAGTTCATGACCTCGATGAAGTCGTAGGAGCGCTTCCCTTCCCGGACCTCCTGGATGAGCCGCTGGGCATGGGCAAGACCATGAACAATGGCCACCCGTACAAGCCTTCCGTCGAAATCGACCTCCGCTTCCCGGACGGCCTCAAAGCCCCGGACGGTCTTGAACTCCACTTCTTTGAGCTCTTTTCCGGTGAGGCGTTCATAGGCGTAGCGCAGCACTGCCTCGGTCACGCCTCCGGTGACCCCAAAGATGACACCAGCACCACTTCCCGCACTCAAGGGGGCATCAAAGGGAACAGGGTCGAGCTCCCGGAAATCGATGTTGGCCATCTTGATCATCTTGATGGTCTCCTGGGCGGAGAGGACGATATCCACGTCGGGAACCCCGTCGTGGACGTACTCGGCCCTTCGGGCTTCGAATTTCTTCGCCACGCAGGGCATGATGGAGACCGAAACGAGGCGCTCATTGGGCACGTTCTCCACCTGGGAGACGAAATTCCGGATGACCGAGCCAAAGACCTGCTGTGGCGAACGGACCGAAGAGAGGTGCTCGAGGTAGAAGGGGTAGTTCCGTTCGGCGAAGACCACCCAGGATGGGCAGCAGGAGGTGAACTGTGGGAGACGGGAATTGTTCTGGAGCCTCCGGAAGAATTCCTCAGCTTCCTCAATGACCACAAGGTCCGCACTGAACGAGGTATCGTAGACCCGGTCGAAACCGATTTTCTTCAGGGCGGCAACGATTTTCCCGGTGGTGATTTCCCCGGGAGGAAGGCCGAAGGCTTCACCAATGGCCACCCGGACCGCCGGAGCAATCTGCGCCACCACGAACTTCTCAGGATCCAGCACCGCCTTCCAGGCGGCGTCAACCTCTGATCTCACGACGAGTGCCGCCGTCGGACAGCGAATGGCGCACTGCCCGCAGTACACGCATTCGACCTCAGAGAGCTTCTTCCCGAAGGCCGGCTCCACCCGTGCCCGGGCACCCCGGTGGGTGAAGTCGTAAATCCCGATGCCCTCGATTTCCCGGCAGGCCCGCACGCAATCACCGCAGAGGATACAGCGGTTAGGATCTCGCACGAGAGCAAAAGTGGAGTCATCCTTGGGGTCCTTTTCGGTCCTCTCGCCGAAGCGGACCTTCGTGATGCCCATGCGGGAGGCCATTTCCTGTAGGCGGCAGCTCAAATTCCGCTCACAGACCGTACAGTCCCGGTCGTGATTGGCAAGATACAGCTCCACAATCATCTTTCGGGCCTCGAGCACCCGGGGAGTATTCGTGCGGATGACCATGCCAGGTTCAGGGGGTGTGGAGCACGAAGGCATGAGACCCCGTCCTTCCACCTCCACAAGGCACATCCGGCAGGCTCCATACACGCTCAAATCCGAGTGGTAGCAGAAGGTGGGGATATCGATATTGGCTTTCTTCGCTACTTCAAGGATGTTCTTTTCTCCCTCAAGGGGAATTTCCTGACCGTCAACAATGACGACCTTCTTCTCCGCGTCACGCATTGCCCTTCCTCCTCCACTTGATGACGATGGCGTCAAAGGGACAGGCCTCAAAACACGAGCCACACTTGATGCATTTTGCCTGGTCGATCACGTAGGGTACTTTGGGACGACCCGAAATGCACGAGACCGGGCAGACCCGGGCACACTTGCCACAGGCGCGGCACTTCTCCGGGTCAATCCAGAATTCCCGCATTGCCTGGCACACCTGGGCCGGGCAGACTCTGTGCACCACGTGATCGATGTACTCGTCACGGAAGTACCGCAGCGTCGTGAGTACCGGGTTCGGCGCCGTCTTCCCAAGACCGCAGAGTGAGGCATCCTTCACCACGAGAGCCGTCTCCTCAAGAAGGGCGAGGTCTTCCAGCGTGGCTTTCCCATCCACAATCTTCTGGAGAATGTTGAGCATGTGCTTTGTTCCCTCCCGGCAGGGGACGCACTTCCCGCAGGACTCACTCTGGGTGAAGCTCATGAAGAAGCGAGCAACCTCCACAATACAGGTGTCCTCATCAAGGACGATAAGGCCTCCGGACCCCATGATGGCCCCGGCACCGCAGAGGGAATCGTAATCCACCGGAAGGTCGAGATGGTGCTCGGTGAGGCACCCTCCTGAAGGCCCGCCAATCTGCACCGCCTTAAAGCGCTTACCGTTCTGGATACCTCCGCCAACATCGAAGATGAGTTCCCGCAGAGTGATGCCCATCGGGACTTCCACAAGCCCAGTGTTCTGAATCTTCCCGGCCAGGGCAAAGGTCTTGGTACCGGGACTCGTTGCGGTACCGAAAGACCGGAACCATTCCGCCCCGTAGAGGATAATGGCCGGAACATTGACCAGGGTCTCCACGTTGTTGATGACCGTGGGTTTCCCAAAGAGGCCCTTCTGAGCCGGATACGGGGGTCGGGGGTTGGGCATACCCCGCTTCCCCTCAATGGAAGCGATGAGGGCAGTTTCTTCCCCACAAACGAAGGCTCCCGCACCCTCTTTGATACGGACGTCAAAACAAAACCCTGTCCCGAGGATGTTCTCCCCCAAAAGACCTGCCTGGTACGCATCCTGGATAGCCTTGCGCAACCGCTTCACCGCAAGAGGGTACTCGGCCCGGACGTAAATGTACCCCTCGCTTGCCCCGATGGCGTACCCGGCGATGGCCATGCCCTCGATAACCGAGTGCGGATCCCCCTCCATCACACTCCGATCCATGAAGGCTCCGGGGTCTCCTTCGTCTCCGTTGCAGACGATGTACTTCCTGTCCGCTTTCACCATGCGGGCGAACTGCCACTTCCGTCCCGTGGGGAACCCTCCACCCCCACGGCCTCGAAGACCGGCCTTCATGACCTCTCCGATAACATCGTCGGGAGACATCTCGGTAAGAGCTCTGGCCAGGGCCAGATACCCATCACGCGCCAGGTACTCGTCGAGGTTCTCCGGATCAATGCTCCCGCAATTCCGGAGCACGATTTTGACCTGACGCCGGTAGAAGGGAACGTCCTTCATGAATGGCCACTGCTGGACACGACCGTTCTGCTCTTCCCGGTATACGAGGTGTTCTACGATTCTGCCGTTCTTGAGGGTGGTCTCGACGATGTCCTCAACATCTTCCGGGTGGACCCGAAGGTAGAGAATTCCTGAGGGTTCGATGGTCACGAGGGGTCCTGCCTCACACAGGCCCATGCATCCGGTGCGCACGAGCTGGGGAGTGCTCCCGTGGCCATCACCCCTCTCGACAGTCCAGTCGAGCCCTTCTCTCGCAAGAACTTCCTGGAACTTCTCAAAAACGGCTTGGGCACCCTTGGCCAGACACCCAAGGCCCCCACAGACGAGCACGCGCCGCTTCCCTGTGTACCGTGCCTTAAGCTCCTGAATGCGTTCTTCAAGCGCCTTTCTGTCCCTGAAGACCATCGGATGCCTCTCCTCCTTCTTCTCTCTCCATATACGACTCGAGGAGCTTTTGCACCTTCTCTTCATCCATCAACCCGTGGACCTCCTCGTCCACCATCAGCGCCGGAGCAAGAGCACACGCCCCGATACAGGCCACCGTTTCCACGGTGAAAAGGAGGTCCGGAGTGGTGTTCTCCCCCTCCCGAAGACCCAGGTACTCCCGTACTGCTTTCAGGACCTTCTCCGAACCCTTCACGTGGCATGCCGTGCCGTCGCAGACCCTGATGATGTGCTTCCCTTTTGGTTTCAGCGAGAACTGAGCGTAGAACGTGGCCACTCCATAGACGTACGCTGGGGAAACCCGCAGGGCCGTGGCCACATAGGTGAGGATTTCTTCCGGAAGGTAGCGGTACTCTTCCTGGATTTCCTGGAGAATGGCAATGAGGTTTGTAGAATCATAACCGTGTTTCTCGAGGATTGCGTTGACCTTTTCGAAGCTTCGGCCCAGGGCAACCTCTGGTTCAAGCTTTTCCACAGGTCCCACCTCCGCTAACAGTACTCAAGGTGCACCATCTTTCCACGCTTGCGCAGCTCCTCGGCAATCTCTTCAAGAATCCTGGCCTTGAGAGAAAGTTCCCCTGAGAGCTTGGGGTTCTGATGGGCGGGGTTGATGGCCCGCCCGCCGATAATGGCAACCTCATCGGCCTCAAAGAGGAGCGCAAGGAGCCGGCTTGCACCGTCTTTCTCATACCGCACGTCCTCCTCTTTGACTCCCTGACGCAAGCGCCGGAGCACCAGAGAAAGGGTGAGCACCCCTTCCGTCACGAGGTCCACACCCTCAAGGATCCCCACAGGCGGCACATCTTCCCGAAGGGATTCAAGGTCCACCCAGATTTCTTTCCCCAGAAACCGGGCCAGGATGTTCCCTGTTGTTCCCCCACAGACCGCTTTCTTGCCAGGGAACGTAAGGACCCGCTGCACAATCTCTGTGTCTTTTTCAGGATTCTCCGGTGGCCCCGCCCAGAGAATCAGGCGTCGGGGAAGACGGATTTTTGCCACCACACAGGTGGCATCATCCCCGGGCTTTCCCTGATAGAGCTTCTTCGTGGTTTCAATGATGCGCAAGGCCAGCGTCGCCGCGTCCATGTGTTCGTTCACCGTGCTTTCAAGAAACGAGGCGATTTTCTCCCACCTCCATCCCAGGTTCCAGAGCCCACCGATGCCGGCGTGCACCACCCCATCGGTGACACCCACAATCCAGTCGTTCCGCTGGAGGCGGATATTCGCCTCAAGAACGGTGCGCTTCCCGATTTCCCGTTTTCGCCGTTCCAGGTACATGACCCTGCCATTCCGGATCCAGAACAAAGGAGGGTTATCAAACTCGGCGATGTAGGTTTCCCCATCGGGGAAAATCTGCACCACCGAGAAGGTGCTGTAGGCAATTTTTCGGACCCGACATACTGGGAGCGTTTCGGCCAGCGTCTCCACCACGTCTTCGAGGGGAGAATTCCGCCGGAGCATCGAAACGATAATCCGGGAGGTGAGGGTGGAGAGGATGTTTGCCTTCACCCCACTCCCCAGGCCATCAGACCAGGCAAGGACAGTCATGTTGCCGTCCTTCTCGTAGCACACGCTGTCCCCACAGAGTTCCTCGCCCCATTTCGCCACCTGGGCGCAGGCAATTTCAACAAAAAGGTCTCTCATTCTTCCAGCGTCTCCCCCCGGAGGATGCGCATGAGTTTGTTCAGAAGAACCTTGGTTTCAGCCGTCGTTTCCCCGAGGAGACTGGCAATCTCCTGAACCACCCGCATCTGGTTGGCGATGACCTGCTGGGCCTTCTCGATGGTTTTCTCCCGGATGGTAGCCATCATGGCTTCCTGTTCTTTCTCCTTCGTGAGGTCCACAAAAATTCCCATGAGAAGGCGCGACTTTTCCAGGAAAAAGACTGAAAGCCGCACGAAGAGGTTATGGTACTGGGGATAGGTCACTTCACAGGTTGTGGCCTTTTTCGTTCGCAAAACCTCCACAAAGGGTGAGGGATCCAGAAGCTCATCAATCCTCTTCCCAATCACCAGTTTCCCCGCAAGCCCAAGCATCCGCCGCAGAGCAGGGTTCATCTCCACAATTCGAAGGTCCTCATCCACAAGGACAATGCCATTGGGGGTCACGGTCATGAGGAAACTCGAAAAAGACTCTGCCCGCATCCGCATGAAGGGGATGCACATCTCTGCTTCAGCCAGCCCCTGATACACAGCCTTCGCCTTCTCCCGGCAGGTATTGTACCCACAGGCGCCACAGTTCAATTCGTCCTGAGGGGTGAATTTCCCCGTGAGGGCGAGGATTTTCCGAAGCTCTTCCTCCGGAACCTCGGGACCGGGCACCGGGGACGGAGAAAACGTCCGCCGGAAGCTCGGCGGATCAACACACACCGGGGACTCCTCGGGTTCCAGGGATTCTTCGGTGTAACGGAGCACCCGCTCTCGCCGCTCATAGGGAGACAGGGAGGAAGAGAGTACCGGCCCATCGATGCACCCACCCTCGCAGGACATCATCTCAATGATTCGAAACTTGTAACGCTTTGGGGAAAAACTCTCCAGGAATTCCTTGCACCGGTCAATTCCCGTAATGGTTACGACGTCCCGGGAAAGGAGGTGCACCTCGAAGGAAGCACTCTGCAAAAGGCCCCCTTCGACAGGAAAGGCCCGGGCCCACCGGACTCGTTTTCGGGAAAATGGCGCTTCAGGGAGAGCCGCAAGCTCAAGGCGAGCCTCCCGGAACCACTCCCGGAGCTCCTCAAAGGTGAGCACCACATCCACATCCCCCCGGACCTCTTCCTCCTCGGCCTCGGCCTTCTTGGCGATGCAGGGACCGATGAACACCACCCGGGTGTGGGGCTCCTCCTTTTTGAGGAGCCGACCGTGCGCCACCATGGGAGAGACCACCGGGGCGAGGTACTCGGTGTGCTCTGGGAAGTACCGGGTGATGAGGAAGTTCACCGCCGGACAGGAACTCGAAATCACATTGGTACGCCCTTCCGCAAGAAGCAGGGCGTGTTCTCTTGCCACCCACTCGGCACCCTCCGCGGTCTCTCGAACTTCTGAAAACCCCAGTATCTTCAGCCCCTGAACAACCTGACCCGGCGTGGCCTCAGGGAAGGCCGCCACAAAAGACGGAGCGATACTGGCCACAACCCGTTCCCCTTGTGCCAGCAAAGCCTTGGCGTCCTCCAGGTCGGAACGCACCTTTTTGGCTTTCTGAGGGCACACAAGGACACATCGGCCGTCCTTCACACACCGCTCATCCACCACTTCGGCATGCCCCAAGCTTATCCGGATGGCCTTCACCGGACAGTGACGGATGCACTTGTAACAATCACGACAGCTCGTGCGGACCGTGCTAATGACGCTCACGAGAACCCTCCTGGATCCGGGGGAGAACCTTGCTCTCGAAAATTCCCCGAAAGTTCTCCGGAGAAACCCCGCTCAGGACTTCGTCGTCCACAACCACCGTGACACCGTCCTCCGTGCACCGCCCAAGGCAGAACGTCCCCCGGAGCTCTACCTGGGACTTGAGCCCAAGTTCTTCGATGAGGCGCTCACATTGATGGATGATGTCGTACGCCCCTTTCAGGTGGCAGGAACTCCCCACGCAGATAGATATCGTGACCATTTTCACGCTCCTTGCCGAAGAAAGAAAAAGGGGAGCAACCGCTCCCCTCCTTCACAGGTTCCGCATTATACCACACTTCTCAGATCTCGAGAACCCATACTTCAGGAAGTGACGGGAGAGTTTTCGCCGTCACCGTGAAGGTCGAGCTTTTCAGGAACTTCACCCGTTCAAAAGGCCTCAGGAAATGCTCCACCGGATTCAGGCTGAAGGAGAGAAATCGCGTTTTGTAATGCATGGGGACCGTGATGGACGGGGAGAGTTTGCCCACAAGTTCTTGAGCTCCTCTCGCGTCGATGGTGTAGACACCCCCAACGGGAACAAAGAGGAGATGCACCGGCTTCCAGGCCTGGAGTTCCTCATCCCGGGGAATCGCACCAAGGTCCCCCATATGCATGAGGACCATTTCGTCAACCTCAACCCGGAAGACGTTATTCCTCCCCCGCTTTTTCCCCTCTTCCTCATCGTGAAAGGTGGGGAAAACTTGGATTCGTATATCGCCTCTTCTGTACTCCCCGGGTTGACGGATGACCTCCTGGTATCCCCGAACCAGGGCGACGTTATTATGGTCGAAATGCTCATGACTCACCAGAACCATATCAGCTTCGACTTCAGGGAGCGGATACCCCACGCTCTGATCAAAGGGGTCAAAGGCGATTCTCTTCCCTTTCTCGGTGGTCACGAGGAAGAACGAATGCCCAAACCACCTCACTTCCATGACCGCCCACCTCCTCCTCCATTATCTACCACTTTCTCTCCTGGCGCAACCTCTCATAGAGCCAGTGCCACCCCCTCAGGTACAGAAAGGCAATCTTGTTGTGCCAGAGAGGCTCGGTTTCCTCTGAAAAAAAGACTCGATAGTCCTCGGTCCCCGGTGTGGGCGCATACAGAGCCAGCCGGGGGGAAAGACCGAGGTTTCGCACGTATGCCAGGGACGCCAGCACGTCCTCTTCTTCCGTTGCCGGCCAGCCGAAAAGCAGATAGACTTCGACGTCCTGAGGAGCGAATCCCGCCTCCTTCAGGGCCGCTATGGCTCTTTCGAAAAGGGGATTCGTCACCTTGGCGCTCCCCTTCTTCTGCCCCTCAGGGGAAACCGTCTCAAGGCTCACCCGAATGGTCTGAAAACGAGCCCTTTTCAGGAAACGGGCGACCTCGTGCGTGAGGTAACGGGCGTGGAGACCGTTGGGGAGATGGAAGACCACAGGAAGGTTCTTCCGGAGCAGGGCCTCCGCAAGGGGGAGAAAGTGTTCCTCCGCCCGGACAAGAAGCGCATCGTCGTAGAAGGCAATATGCCGGATTCCGAAACGCTCGTGGAGGTACTGAACCTCCTCAGCAACCTCTTCCGGAGGGCGCTGGAAAAAGGAAGGGAAAAGGGCCCGGGAGGCACAGTAGGAACAGGAGAAGGGACACCCCAAAGACGTGAGGACCACACCGTAAGAGAGCCGGGGATAGAGGTCAAAGGCCGGAGGAAGGCTGAAAAAATCGTGGTAGTCATGAATGCCAAGGCGCACCCCAAGGAGCTCCTCTAAGGCTTTCGCCACAGCCAGAGGATCTGCCACACTCACAAGGGCATCAAAGCCAAGATTGCGGGCGTGTTCCGGACACAAGGTGGAGTATATCCCTCCAAGGACAAGGAATGCCTCAGGGAAAACCCTGCGGAGCAGCTCACCCATAACCATAGCCCCCGGATACCAGTAGGTGAAACCACAGGTCACAAAGACCACATCAGGCGGCTCAAGTTCTTTCAGGCGAAGGAGCACCCGATCCCTTGGTATGCCAAACCGCCTGAAATGCCTCGGAATGGAGGAGAAAAAGGCGGGTTTGGGGAGGATTTCCTGGAAGTACCCACCACAACCCGCCTCCCGGAGCCTACGTGGCCCTGCGTTCTGGGGGGCACAGGCGTCGGGGTCCTCTCGACTGAGGCAGTCGAGGAGGACCACCTGCACCCCTTTTTGCCGCAGGTGCGCCCCAAGGTACAGAAGCCCCAGGGGCTTGCTCCACAGGTCAAAAGCGGTGAAGTCATACGCCCAGGGGTTCACAAGAAGAACGCGCATCATCTACACTTGAGTCGCCGCCAGAGCCCCCTCGTAGACTGCGTGGAAGATTTTCCGGGGTTCCCGAGCATCACCGATGAGGAAGAGCTCCTGAACCTTCCCGGAGAGCTCGTCAAAGAGCGCCCGATTGGGTTGCGTTCCCAGGGCAAAAACGATGTACTCTGGGTGGAGTTCTGAAGTTCTCGGATCAGCGTCACACAGGTACACGACCCTCCGCCCCTCGACGTCCATGCACCGGGTACTCGTCATGACACGGACGTTCGAGGCACCCAGGGCCTTCAAAAGCTCGATTCTCGTGATGACCTCTGCATCCACAGCAAGGTGAGGGAGCATCTCCACAAGGGTGACCCTGTTGCCCCGCTCGGCAAGGAAAAGGGCAACCTCACACCCCACAACGCCCCCACCCACGACAACGACATCTTTTTCTTCAAGCACCACACTCCCCCGCAGAACATCCCAGGCCGTGCAGGCAAAGGAAGGATCAAGGGCAGAGAACTCAGGGATGACAGGAGTTCCCCCACTCGCCACAATAACGGCCTGGGGCTTGAGGGCAAGTACTGTTTCTGGAGTCGCCTCACTTCCAAGGTGCACTGAAACTCCAGCTTTCGGAAGTATTTCCTCAAGGTACTCCACAAACCACAGGAGCTTCTCTTTGTGGGGAGCCCGGGCAGCAAAGCGGAGCTGTCCTCCTAAGGCCTTCTCCTTTTCGAAAAGGTGCACTTCGTGTCCCCGCTGCGCGGCAACAAGCGCTGCGGTCATACCTCCCGGCCCGCCACCGACGACGACTACCCGTTTTCTCTCCGGAGCCCTCGTGCGCTCGTCAAAGAAGAGCTCCCGTCCAGCCCAGGGGTTCACTGCACAGCGGACCTTCCCGTTGGCAAAGAGTTCCCCAATGCAACCGACATTGCAGCCGATACAGTAATTGATCTCTCGTTCCCTCCCCCAGGCGGCCTTCTTCACCCAGTCCGGATCGGCGATGAGCCCTCGCCCGATGGCCACAAAGTCGGCATGTCCTTCGGCAAGAATGCGCTCGGCAACCTCGGGATGCCGAATAACCCCCACCGCGATGACCGGGCAGGAAACGACCTCCTTTATCCCCCGTGCAAGATGTGCCCTCCAGCCCTCTGCAAAGTTCATGGGCTCGATGATGGTGCTCACCGATTCGTAGATGCCACAGCTTGCGCTGATGTAGTCCACTCCGCTGGCTTCAAGCACCCGGGCAATCTCCTGAGATTCCGCAAGGGTAAGCCCTCCGGGGACGAACTCCTCAACGCTTAAGCGAACCCCAACAACGAAATCCTCCCCCACGAGCTCCCGGATGCGTGCAAGAATCTCAAGGAGAAACCGGAGGCGGTTCTCAAAGCTTCCGCCGTACTCATCATCCCGCTTGTTGGTGTATGGGGAGAGGAACTCGTTCAGGAGATACCCATGGGCCGCATGAACCTCAACGCCGTCAAAACCGGCAAGCTTTGCCCGGAGCGCTGCCTGAGCGAATTTCTCCACAAGCTCATGGATTTCTTCTCTCGTCAGCGCTCGAGGCATGACTCCGAGGAACTTGCAGGGCACAGGAGATGGAGCAACCGGTTGCAATCCATCCGTCGTCGAAGGCGTGCACTGCCGTCCACCGTGCTGAATCTGGAGGAAGGTTTTTGCCCCCTCAGCATGGATAACCTCGGCAAGAGCACGAAGGCCCGGGAGGAACTTGTCGCTATCAACGGCAATCTGCGCGGTGAGGCTTCGGCCCTGGAACATGTCAACCTGCGCATTCTCTACAATAATGAGCCCCACTCCTCCCTGGGCCCGCCTCCTGTAGTAGGCCAGAAGCTCGGGGGTCACTTCACCAAAAGCACTTCCCAGGTTCGTTGCCATGGGAGGCATGACGACCCGGTTCCGTATGCTGCACTTCCCGATTTTCCCCGGTGCAAAAAGGTGTGGGTACTGCATACTCCCCCTCCTCTCTCTATACGTACTCTGCAAGCTTCCGGGCTGAACCCCGAATCTCGTAGTACGTCACGATGAGCTCTTCAACCTTCTCCGTCACCGCTTTCTGCGCCTCTTCTATCTTCCCGTGGGCCCTCAGTGCCTGCTCATAGGCCTGGCGGATTTCGGTGCCCACGTTGATCTTGGTGATACCGTGGCGGATGGCCTCAAGGACGTACTCCTTCCGGATTCCCGAACCACCGTGGAGGACAAGGGGAATGCCAGTGCGCTCCACAATCCTTTTGAGGTGCTCAATATTCAGACGAGCTTCAACCTTCTTCTGGTCCTTTGCTACTCCGCTGATTGCCCCGTGGATATTGCCGATAGCCACCGAGAGCCAGTCGACCCCCGTTTCCTGCACAAACCTCCCCGCATCCTCCGGATCCGTGAAACCTTTGCCGCTTGCAAAAATCTCCTCGTACGGCGGCAGGGGCCCCGACTCATGCCCCAGAACGGCCCCAAGTTCCGCCTCAACGCATACCCCCAGAGGATGAGCCCGGGAAACCACCTCCCGGGTTACCTGGATGTTCTCCTCAAGGGGAAGGCGTGACCCGTCAATCATCACCGAGTGGTACCCAAGCCTCAAGGCCTCATCAATGAGGGAGCGCCAGTCCACGAGTTGCCCCTCCTCGTCAATCACCGGCACATGGTCCTGGTGGAGCCGGGAGAGCGAGAGGTCCCCAAAGCGGTCGAAAGCCTCTTTCACCGCCCGGAAACTCTCAGCCCCGAACCGGGTGATATCGGGGCGGGAGACCTCAAGGAGGGCAAAGGTTTCAGTACGGCGCAGGGCCTCAACAATCGCCGGAACCATAGGGAGATACGCAACGTTAAACGCAGGAACGAGAATCCGGTGCACGAACGCAGCCTTCATGATGTCAGCAAGCGAAGCTCTCTCCAGCTTCTTCCTCCAGTCTGCCACAAAATCCTACCCCTTTCTTCGAAAAAACTTTACTCCACTTTACTCCAAATACCTTTTCGAAGCAACCAAAAATGCATACAATGGAAGTATGAAGGGAAGGGTCCTTGTTATCGGCGGAACAGGGCACATCGGGAGTTACCTCGTCCCAAGGCTTGTGAGTTTTGGGTACCAGGTCTTCGTGTACGCCCGGGGGACGACACAACCCTATCCCTCCTCCCCCCTCTGGCAGCGAGTTACCCTTATCTCCGGAAATCGGGAAGAAGATGAGAGGAAGGGGATACTCCAGGAGCACATCCGCGCCATCCAGCCTCAGGCCGTCATCGACCTCATCGCTTTTGAACCCGAGAGTGCCCGGGCGCTTTTAGAGGTGCTTCGAGGAAGTGACGTGCACCTCTTTGTGTGCACTACCGCCTGGGTCTACGGAAAGACCAGGGTGATTCCGACTCCTGAGGATGCCCCTCGCCTTCCAGAAAACGACTATGCCCGGAAGAAGGTGCTCATTGAAGACATTCTCTTTGCTGCCTCGAAAAAGGGCGAACTCAAGCTCACCGTGATCCGCCCCACCCATATCACCGGCCCAGGGAAAACTTTTGTGACCCCTTTCGGCGACCACAATCCTCAGACGCTCCAGAAAATCCTCAATGGAGAAGAGGTCATCCTCCTTGATGGGGGCTTCAGCACGCTCCACCATGTCCATCCCCAGGATGTGGCTGGGCTCTTCTTTGCAGCTCTTGAAAATCCGAAAGCCTCCCTGGGAGAAGTCTTCAACTGTGGCGCCCGGTATGCGATGACGTTCTTTAGCCTTGGAGAATTCATCGCCACCTCTTTCGGAAAACCCTTCCATTTCAGGCCGATGTCCCTTGAGGAGTACACCGAGCGATTCGGGTACCCCGAAGAGGCTGCCCTTCACGTCCGCCAGGGGTGCTGTGTCCTGATGCAAAAGGCTCGGGAACTTCTTGGGTTCGTCCCCCACTATACCCCAGAAGGTGCAGTCCTTGAAGCCATGCACGACCTTATCGCCCGGGGTATCCTTGAGGTGAAGTAACCGTGGGCATTTTCAAAGACTGCGATATCCGGGGTTTAGTCCCTGGAGAGCTGAATCCAGAAGTTGCCTATCTCATTGGCCGGGCTTTCGCCTCCTCTTTCCCTGAGGGGACTTCTTTTGCTGTGGGCGGGGATGTCCGCACCCACACTCCTTCGCTCAAGGAGGCCCTCATTGGGGGGCTCCGGGACAGTGGAGGAAACGTGGTTGACCTGGGCACCGTCCCCACACCCCTTTTCTACTTTGCCATCGACCACCTTCGCACCCCAGCGGGGGTTATGGTCACTGCCTCTCACAACCCTCCCCAGTACAACGGCTTCAAAATTGGTTTCGCTCACCGTCCTCCCTCTCCCGAGGACTTCACCGCTTTAGCCCGGCAGGTGGAGGAAAAAGCGTTTCGAAAGAGCAAGAAAGGTCACCTTCTGAGCGTGAACCTTGCGGAGGAGTACCTGGCGTTCCTCACTGCCCGGGTTCCCTCTCCCCGACGTGCCCTAAGGATTGTCGTGGATTGCGGGAACGGGTGCTACTCTGAACTCGCTCCGAGATTCCTCTGTTCCCTGGGACACGAAGTCGTTCCCCTCTTCTGCACCCCGGACGGCACCTTCCCCAACCGTCCTCCCAATCCGGAGGCAAAAAACCTCAGGACCCTGAGGGAAAAAGTTCTGGAAACCGGATCCGACGCGGGCATTGCCTTCGACGGTGACGGAGACAGGGTGGTCTTTGTGGCCGACAATGGGACGGTGCTTGAGGGAGAAAAGGGGATGATCTTCTTCATCCGCCAGTACTTCGCCCCTATCCCCGGGGAAAAGAAGTTCGTCTACGATCTCAAGTGTTCCTCCGTCGTCCCCGAGGAGGTGCGCCGAGCCGGAGGCATCCCCATTCCGGAGCGCTCAGGCCATGCCTATATCAAGCGGAGGCTCCTTGAGGAAAACGCCGTGATGGCGGGGGAGATCAGTGGCCACTACTTCTTCCGAGAACTCGGCCGGGACGATGGGCTCTACGCCGCCTCGCTCTTCCTCACCCTTTTGAGCAGAAACAGCACACCGCTCTCGTCCATCATCGCCACTTTCCCCAAAAGCTTCGTGACCCCTGATATCCGCATTCCCCAGAAAGGACGAGAAAACCTCCTCTCCCTCCTTGAGAGCACCCTGCGAAGTGGGAGCATCTTGAAACTCGATGGCCTGCGGGTGGAGTGGGAAGAGGGGTGGGCACTCATCAGGAAATCCGTGACCGAGCCCGTGTACACCCTTCGCTTTGAGGGGAAAAACAGAGAAGCCATCCCTTCCCTCGTACACCGCCTCCTTGCGGCCTTCCCGGAAATTGCAAGGGAGGTCCTGGAGAAACTCTCCTCAGATTCGGCGGATTATGGCCCTCAAAACTCTCTGGAGGGCTAAGACAACAAGGGGACCGATCGCCACCGCACTCCCGGCCTGGATGAAGTTCCCCGGAAGCTCGGCCAGGGCTGCCCCGAATCCATAAAGGACAACTTCGGCGAGGAAATACCCAGAAACCATGACAAGACCCCCAAGAAGGCCCACAAGGACCCGAACGGGATAGCTCTTCTCTCCCGAGGCCAAAAGTCCCACAAGAAGCCCTTCAATCCCCTTAATGACAAGCGTAAAAGGTGCCCAGTGCGCGTATCCTGTGAGAAGGTCGGCCAGCGCCGACCCCACACCCCCAGCGAGCGCTCCGATCCGGGCTCCAAAGAGCATGGCGAAGACAAAAATCACCGTGTCTCCCAGGTTGATGTACCCCCGTGTCTGGGGCACCGGAATCTGGATGCTCATCGTAGCCAAAGCCACAAGGGCAATACCCAAAGCTCCGTACACCAGGGTTTTTGCTCTGTCCTCCATCGCTTTACCCCACAGGGACCGAGTCACTCCCCAAAGGTATCCTCATCGACCAGAACTTCCATGAGATTCGCAAGGAGGCGGTCCACCTGGTCCTCTTGAAGACCTAAAAGTTCCACCGCCTTTGGGGAAATGCGGTAGAGGAAGCCGTCAACCCCCACCCCCATGCCAAGGCTCACGCTCATGCAGTCCGCAATGTGAGCAATAGCGGTGAGTTTGGGGTTCTCCTGAGCCCGCTCCGGTTCGTGGTGGAACCCAATGGCCTCAACGAGCTCCAGAGGGAGATTCCACTTTTCGGCAACTTTTGCCCCCACAAGGGCATGGTGGAACCCCAGAAGGGCTTCTTCGGCCTCAAGGAAGGTCACATGCTCCTTTTCGACCTTCTCAAGCACCGCTTCGTACTCATCCCTCAGGTAGGTATCAAGAATAAGCTTCCCGATGTCGTGGAGTAGAGCCGCCGTATAGGCCACCTCAAGACGGGAGAACTTCACTTCCCTTGCCAGCATGCGGGCACCCACAGCCGTCGCCTGGGAATGCCTCCAGAGCTCTCCCCGCTCCAGAGCATACCCTTTGAGTTCCCTTTTCATCATCTCGCTGACTGAGGCTGCAAGAACAATGCTCCGGATGGTCTGGAAACCGAGGAGAATCGTGGCATCGGTAACGGTGGAAATGCGCCGGGGGAAACCGTAGAACGCAGAGTTCGCCAGGCGCAGGACCTTGGCCGTGAGCCCCTGGTCCTGCGTGAGAACGTTGTTGATATCCCGGGCAGTGGACTTCGGGTCTTCCGTGAGCGCGATAACCCGCTGCACTATTGCCGGTAAGGCCGGTAAATCCTCAACCGCTCGCACCAGCGCCGGGAGCGTGAGCTTACCCATATCCCCCTCCAGAAATCCCTTTGTTCATTATAGAACACAAAAAGCGCCCTGTCTCTTCCGGGGAGAGAAAAATTGTTGCCAAAAACCCTCAAGCGAATGTCCCCAGTTCGAGTTTGAGAACTCTCTTAAGCCGTCTCAGGATTGCCGTATACCTCGCTGGTTCAACCTGTTTCCGCTTGCTTTCTGCATCCAGCACTCCACCGTGTCTGAGTACTGATGGTCGACTACCACTGAATTCCCGGTTCAGACGTCCCGCAACGATGGTCGTGCACAGGCGGCGTCTCACGCCGGCTCGGCAGGTCTGTCACCACAAAAACACCCCCAAAACCAGCCTCAAATCCCCCTTCACCTTCGGCACCACAGCGGCAAACGCGCCCGATACTGTTGCCAGCTCGCTCCCTCGGGCCAACTTTCACTATAGTTTCCTTCGGTGCGTTCGTACGGCGTAGTCTGGATTTCCTCTGCAACCTGGACCTCAAGAATTCTGGTTGAAGACCTCTTCACAAGCCTGACCGGACCATTTCCGGGGAGGAGCTTTGCAGAACCTCGCCATCTACGGTAACCCGATAATGGGGCCATCCCCAATCTCTCTGAACAGTGTTTTCTCCTCATTCTCATTTCCAAAAAGGAGGGCGGCCTTTCCCATGTGATGAACACAGCCAAAAACCATATCCATCTGGAATTCCAAAAAGGGGAAACCACGGGTAGCGCTACAGGACCGGGAAACCTTGCAGAAAATGGTATAATACCACCAAAGCTGCGAAAGCAACCGGGAAGAAAGACGATGACGATAGCGTCAACTTATTGTAGGGATATTTTTGAAAACCCTCTCCATGGTTTCATTTCCTGATCTCCCTTCCTTTTCCTCACCCATCCAGATTGCAGTCCCTCATATCACAGGAACCCAGGACATACTCTGGGTCAAGGCCTTGAGGGTCATACGGAGAGTACTCACGCTTTGCGCATCACCGGGATGTTGTTTTACGGTTTCAGGGGAAAGGGCGAAGGGAGGAAGTCTACGCTTTTGGGCTCTCAGAATGTCGCGTCACACTGAGCACCGTTGAATTTCGGAGCTCGGAAAGATATCTGCAGCCTACTCTTCTCCTTCTCCATTTCATGGGGCGAGGGGAAAACCTTGCCAAGAAGAGAGGCCGCCCACCTCGGAACGGCGATAAGTTCCCGGTTTCTGAGGAGGATGTTCTTCCTGGGGGAAGGACCAGGGCTTCCAGGAAAGGTCAATCCCCCTCTTTTTTCTTAAGCCAATCGGGTCATCGAGGAATTGCCGGCATCCTTAGGCTGACAGGGGTGCTCCAATCCTTCCTGCAGATGACCCGGAAAGAGGCCCTGCTTTTTCCCAGAAGATTCCCCTCTTTGGCTTCAAGGACAAACTACCCGAGACTTCCAGAAAAACCCGCAATACTTCCCTTACGGCTTCACGACCACCTTGAGGTACGGCCCCTTTTGAATCTCCCGGAGCATCTCGGGGAGTTCCTGGAGAGCGATGACTTTCGAAATGTACGCTTTGCCATCGATGCGTCCTGCACCCATAAGGTCAAGGCAGGTACGGATGTGGGCGGTGGTGGCCCCCGAGGTCCCGTGGATGAAGAGCTCCTTGTAGTGGACCGTGTTGCCGTCGACCTGGACCATGCGGTCGTCCTTGGGAAGACCCCCGAAGAAGTTCACCCGCCCCCGGGGGGCAGCAAGCTCCACTGCCTCTTCCTGGGCCTTACGGGAAGATGCAGCGACGATGACCACATCAGGGCCAATCCCCTGGGTTTCCGCAAGGACAACCTCTCTCAGGTTCTCCTTTGCAGGATTGATGAGCCGGTCGGCACCGAAGCGCTTCGCCTCGGAAAGGCGGGCTTCCTGAATCTCGGCAACGAAAACCCTCGTTGCTCCAAGGACCTTAGCAAGCGCCACGTGCATGCATCCGACCGGTCCTGCACCGATAACCAGAACGCGGTCGCCCAGTCCCACCCTGGAGAGGAGCTGACCGTTCAGGGCACAGGCCATGGGCTCGGAGATCGCCGCTTCCTCGAAAGAAAGGTTTTCGGGGAACTTCACGAGATTCCCCCGCCGCACAGCCTTCTCCGGCACAAGGACGTACTCGGCAAACCCTCCGGGGTAGTAGTACCCGAAAGCCTCGGTCCTCTCCTTGAAAACAAGGCAGAGGTTCGTGAGTCCCCGCTGGCAAAAGAAACACTGCCCGCAGGAGACAATCGGGTCCACCACAACCCGATCCCCTATCTCGTACCCCTCCACGCCTTCTCCCTTCTCGGCAATAACCCCGGCAATCTCATGGCCGAGAATCTGGGGTCCGGTAATCGCCCGGTGGCCAAAGTGGAAAATACGAACATCGGTCCCGCAGATGGCACACGCCTCAACCTTCACCAGAACGTCCCCTTTCCCCACCTGAGGAACCGGCCGTTCCTCAACCCGAAGATCCAGGGGTCCGTAGAAAACTGCCGCTCGCACGTTCCATCACTCCTTTTGTGAGCGTCGCCAAAATTCGTACCAGGAAATGATTCGTTCCCCCAGAGGGCTTGCAGGAGGAATGCCACAGAACTCGTCAAGAAGAGGAAAAAGGCCTTTTTCCTTTACCATCTCCTGAAGCCGAACCGCCTCAGGATCCCCATGCCAGTCGTAACACAGGGCAGCAGCGCACACGCAGGCGATGTACTCGGGGAATACCCCCTCTTCAAGGCAGAGCAGAGCACTCCCGATAAGGCGCTCAGAAGGAGCGAGCTTCCGAAGGGGATCCCGGGCAACCCGGTGCACGGTATCCCGAAGGAGGGGATTCCCAAAGCGTACCCGGATGTCTTCCCGGATCCTCCTGTGCTCTTCCCGGTCAAGGTCGGGGAACCGGCAAAAGAGCGCCTCGGTTGTCTCATCCAGAGCCTTCTCAAAGACTTCGTTAATCAGGGGGTCAGAAAACCCCTCGTGGACGTAGGTACGACCCCTCAGGTACCCGAGGTACGCCAACGCGGCGTGACCGAGATTGTGGGTGTGGAGTTTCCGGAAGAACTCGGCTTCGAAGTTCACCACCGGTTTCATGCTCCGAACAGAAGGCGGAAGAGCCCGCAAGGCCCTGGCATCATAAGGAAATTCACGGTACGCATCGGCAACCACAAGGAGGGGATCCTCAAGCTCCGGGAACGCTTCCCGTGACGGAACCATACGGGCCACACTCGTGGCCACAAAACCGATATGCTTCTCGGCCCATGATTGCTCTTCCCCGGTGAGGTGCTGGAAAACCGCTTTTTTGAGGAAGCTTGCGGCATCTCTGGCATTCTCACAGAGGTAGATGTCAAGAGGTAGCCTGCTGCATTCCCGGCGTCTTTTGATTCCCAAAGCTATGAGGGGAGCAAGGCTTTCAAGGTTTTTCACCCCAACCGCGGTTCCGGAGACCTCAGCCTGAGAAAATACCGTAGCAATTGCTTCTGTGTCAGAAGCATGGAGCGCCTGTACCGGACCGATGGAGTACTCGACGGTCTCTTTCGTATACGCATCGAGAATACGGAGGGGATACACTTTCCGGGTGTTGAGGAGGTCGACGAGGTCCTTTCGGACATCGACGAAAACGACCTCGTATCCCGCCTCGAAAAAGAGCTGCGCCATGAATCCCCGTCCGATGTTACCCGCCCCAAACTGCAGGAAAATGCCCAAGGTGCACCTCGAGTCTTTTTTCCTATTGTACGCCCTTTTTCAGTCCCAAGACAAGGTACTCCTCAGGGGTATCACGAACGATGAGAACGGAAAGCCCAAGGCTGGCAAGCATTCGGGCGACTTCGTTCCCCTCGGGGAGGAGATGGTTTCTGGTGACCTCGTTCTGGGCATGGAGAGCATTGATGTACTCCCGAGAAGCGGTGTGGAGAATGGCAAAGACCCCGCCATCCTTGAGGAAAGCACAAAGGTGCCGAAGAGTCCCCTTTTTGTCCTCGAAATGAGGAAAGGAGGAGTAACAGACGATAGCATCGAAAGTCTCGGCGAACACCACGTCTTTTGCGTCACCGTGAACGTACCGGATACCATCGTCCCCGAATTTCTTCCGGGCTTCCGCGAGCATTGCCTCGGCAATGTCGAGCTCCACGATGAGGGAAGGGGCAAAAAGTTCCCGGAGAAAAGGGACGAGGACTCCCGTGCCCGAGCCGACATCAAGAATGACACCACCCCGGGCAATGGGGAGTTCTGAGAGTAACGCCCGGAGTTTCCCTTCGGGAACCTCCTGCACGGCGTCCCAGAAGGGAGCTTTCTCGTTAAAGAAGGCGCGGATATCCTGCGACATCCTTTTCCCTCCTCAGAATGAGCGTAACAAGTCCCGGAACCGCCACAAGCTGAATGGCAATTCCTGGCAGGGAGACCACAAAGAGACTCTGGAGAAGCGATAGCACATTGAAGTCCCTCCCCAGGATGGCAAAGAGCACGAAGTACCCAGAGATTGCCACCGCACGGCCCAGAAGCATCGCTCCAAAAAGCGAAGGAACAATGCCCCACCGGAGGCGACGGAAAAAGAGGGAACTAGCAAGCCCGTACACCCCGAGTTCTCCCATCATGACGAAGAAATTGGGGAAAGGCGGCATGCCGCTTACCAGGAAGTTCACCGGAGGGAGAACCACACCGAGGAGGAAACTCTCTCCACTCCCAAGGAGGAATCCCCCAAGGAACACTGGGATGTGCATGGGGAGGAACACCTGCCCGGGGATACCTGAAAGGTGGCACAACGACGGGAGGACGATGCCAAGGGCAAGGAGCACTGAAGCCCTGGTGAGGTCGCGGGTTCGCAAGAGCACCACCCCTTTGTGGCACGATTACAGAAAATTGTAGCACGAACGCCCGCTGCCTGGAAAGCGGCTCCCTGGTATAATAGGGAACGTATGACGATGCATCTTGTGCGTTTTGGAGTTTCCATGGAAGCGCAGCTCCTTGAGGCGTTCGACAAAACCCTGGCTCAGGAAGGCTTTGCCAACCGTTCCGAAGCCCTGAGGCACCTTGTGCGTCGCTTCGTGAGTGAGCAGCGCCTTGAGCACCTTGAGGGAGAGGTCTTCGGGGCGATCACCATCGTGTACGACCATACGGTCCGGAACTGCACGAAGCGACTCCTTGAGCTTGAGCACGCCTTCCAGGATACCATCGCTTCCACTACCCACGTGCACTGCAACACAAAGACCTGTCTTGAGGTGATGCTCGTGCGGGGGGATGCAGCGTCTGTTGCTGCCCTTGTGCGGAAACTCAAAAACCTCAGGGGTATCAAAAGCTGCCATGTGACCTGCGTGAGTTCCCATGGATGAAAGAATACGATACATTGCGCTTCGCCGGATACTCCTCTACGTCCTTTTCTGCAATCTCGGCGTTGCCCTTGCCAAGGTCCTCTACGGGAAAATGGCGGGGATTGCAAGCATCACCGCCGATGGATTCCACTCTCTCTCCGATGGGGCCTCAAACATCATCGGGCTCTTCGGGCTTGCCTTTGCTTTCCGCCCGGCAGATGCCAGCCATCCCTATGGACACAAGAAGTTCGAAACCTTCGCTTCCCTGGGCATTGCCATGCTCCTTTTTGGCGCGGCTTCAGAAATCGTCCGGGAAGTGTGGGCCCGCCTGAGCACATCCCGTGTCCCCGAAATCCGAAGCGAAAGCTTTGTCATCATTGCGGTCACTATTCTTGTGAACACCCTTGTGGTTTTCTGGGAAAAATCGGTAGGCCGAAAATGGCGCAGCGACTTCCTCCTTGCGGATGCCCTGCACACCCAGAGTGACATTTTCGTTTCTTTGGGGGTTTTCGGAACGCTTGTGGCGGTGCGGCTTGGTCTTCCCTGGGTGGATACCCTCACGGCACTCGTCATCGTTGGCCTTATCGTCAGAGCAGGAATTGCCATTATTCGCGAGAGCTCTCGTATCCTCTGCGACGAGAATGTGCTCCATCCGGAGGCCATCGCCCACGTCGTGCAGGGGATTCCCGCAGTACAGGGGTGCCACAAAATCCGAACCCGCGGACGGGCCGACGACATCCACCTCGACCTCCACGTCCTCGTAGACGAAAACATGTCCGTTGAGGAAGCCCACCGGATATCGGAAGAGGTGGAACAGGCCATCAAGCAGAAATTTAACGGTGTGACTGACGTGACGGTCCACATTGAGCCGACCACCGAAAAGGAGGAACACCAGTGAAGTACCGCATCGATCCGGCGATTCTCGCCTCGTACCCCGGGTATCTCCGGGGCGTTCTCGTCCTCTCGGAGATGGCAAACCACGGCGAGCAGGAAGACGTGGTACGTCTTCTCCGGGAAGCAGAACGCACTGCCCGGGAACGCTACACCCTTGAAACCCTCCGGGACGATCCGAAAATCGCAAGCTGGCGTGAGGCCTTCATGAAGTTCGGGACAAACCCCAACCGGTATCCCCCCTCTCTTGAGAACCTCCTCCGGAGAGTCCTCAAAGGGGGCACCCTTCCCTACATCAACACCCCCGTGGCCCTCATGAATACGGTATCTCTCCGCCATGGTCTTCCCTGCGGAGGTGATGACCTGGGAAAAATTGAGGGAGACCTCGTGCTCACCTATGCGCAGGGGGACGAATGGTACATCCCCCTCAACGGTACCGAGCCAGAACCTCCGCAAAAAGGCGAAATCATCCTTCGGGATAGCCGTAAGGTCCTCTGCCGGAAGTGGACCTGGCGACAGGGAGACGCGACGAAAATCACGGAAAGCACCGTATCCGCGGTCATCAACATCGATTGCCTTCCCCCCTTCACGCCTGAGGACCTCGAGGAGATCCTCGCCGAAGCCTCGTCTCTCTTTGCCCGGTACTGCGGCTGTCACGTCACAACGGGTGTCTTGGAGAACGACGCCCCGGAACTTGAAATTCCTGTGGTACAATAAGGAAAAAGGAGGAGAGCCTATGCGATACGCATTCTTGGCGCTGTCTCTTGTATTCCTCTGGGTTTCCTTCGCCTGGGCCGATGGGGAAGTCCCTTCTTTTGCCCCGTATAGCATTGACGTTCCCGAAGAAGGCTACGCCCAGGTGATGTTCGACCAGGGGTATAACCTCTACCAGGTAGGGAGGAAGGAAGAGGCCATCCAGTTCTTCATCGAGGCCGTCACCACCAAACCCGACTTCGTGAAGGCTTGGATCTGGCTTGCCCGAACCTATCAGGAAGAGGATATGTACGATGAAGCTATCTGGGCCTGGGAAAAGGTGGTGCAGCTTGACCCGGGAAACGAGCAGGCCAAGTACTTCCTGAAAAAGGTTCGAAACTGGAAACAGTACGGAAAAGAGGCCTGGGAGAACTACGAGCGGGGCATCGTGGCTCTGGAGCGGGGCGAGCCCTACGACGCTATAGAGTACTTCAAAAAGGCTATCGAGGCTAACAAAACATTCGACAAAGCCTACTACTGGCTCGGAATCGCGAGTTTCCGGACCGGCGACTACCACAATGCCGTGTGGGCCCTGGAGAAATACACGGCGCTTCGACCGGACGATGCCACCGGACAGTACTGGCTCAAGGAAGCCCGCTCGCGTCTTCCGAAGGCAAAATAATCGCCACCGCCCGTACTGGGGAGGCAGTTGCGGAGGAAATCTTCAGGGGAAAGCCGAAGAAGAGGATGTCTTTCCCCACAAGGTGAGCGACACCGGTGAGGTTTTCGTAAATCAGCACTCCTGCTTGAAGGAACAGGCGATGCAGGGGGAAGGGCGGTTCGTCAATGCTCTCTGCTTCAACCCCCACTCCTTTCACACCGCAGGCAAGGAGTGCCTGTGCATCTTCCTCTGTGAGTTTCGGGTTCCCCACAAAGAGGACGATGTCCCCCTCCGCCACGTTGAGTTTCCGAAGTAGCGTCTCCTCAAGAGGACGGGGAAGTCTCTCGGGGTCAAGGGCTCGAGCCCGTCCAAAGAACCGTTCAAGAGCAATAGCTTCTACTCCCCAGGCATCCTTAAAGAAGTGCCGGGGAACATCCACGTGGGTTGCCGCATGCTCTGGAAGGAAAAGCACCTGAGTGGCGAACCCATGGATGTTGTGCCGGTGCCAGGGGAGAACGAGAAAGGGCGGGTCCCCAGAGAAGGAGGACTCCCCCGGAACAAGGGTCCGGGAGAGGTCGACAATCAGGTTTTCAGGCTTTCTGATACGCTGCAATGAACCTCCGAATGGAACGGTCATAGGTACGCTCAACGTCAGGCGGAAAGAAGCACCCCGGGATTTCTCCATGGGCGCGGTGGTACGCCACACACTCACAGCATTTCCCGCGCTTTGCACAGGAAAGGTACGTACAGGTGCACTGAGCAAGGTTTTCTTTCAGGTGACACTCGGGCATACGCGTTCCTCCTTTTCCTCAACGACTTTGGGATCCTTCTGGATGTGCCCTTCATAGAAGAGGTAGGTTCGAAAAATCTCCACGTACATCTTCAATCTATGGTACACCCCAAGGAACGGACCGTACTTTTCCTCCTTGTGGTAGTGCGCAAGACCCCAAAGCGGGACCATCTCGATATTGGCCGCGGTATCATGGGCAAACTTCGTCAGAAAGACCTCAACCCCGAAGCGAGTCCAGGAGAAATCGGGGAGATTCCGTACCCATTTTCCCCGCACCGCCCGTTGCCCGTTGAGAATGGGAAAGAACCGCTGGGCAAGGTCGCTCGATCCCCTTCCCCCCTTGAACACCCCAATCGTCATATCGAGGAACGGATACCGGACGAGGGGCTCAGCTAAAGCCAGAAGATGTTCCTTCTGGAGGTGCAGGAGGTCCGCATCGATGAAGAGGTAGATATCGCTGTCTTTCGTTTCCCGAATGCCAGAAACCAGAGCTTTCCCCTTTCCGAAATTCCTGGGATGGCGGAGGACCAGGACGGGGAAACGGGAGGCCACAGACGCCGTATCATCCTGTGAACCATCGTCGATGACCACCACCTGGTCCACGAAGTCTGCGGCACAGACCACCTCAAGGACTCTTCCAATCCGCGGAGCCTCGTTGTACGCTGGAACAAGAACAGTTATACTTTGGCCGTCAAGCATTGGTCTCACTCTTGCAAAGTGGCGTGAAAGCCTTAGAATATTATACATAAAACGCACGAAAGGGAAAGCCGCTTGCCAGAAACGCGAGAAGAAAAAGTCACCGAATGGCTGAAAAGGTTCTATTACCTTCTCATCCTTGCCCTTGTGCTGTACCTTGTGTACCTTCTGCGGGATGTTCTTGTCCCTTTTGTCCTTGGGGGACTTCTGGCCTACGCGCTCACTCCTGCTGCCCGGTTCCTCAATAAAAGAGGGTTTTCCTGGAAACTCTCGGTGGTTATCGTCTTCCTTGCCTTGCTTCTCTTCTTCGCCCTGCTCTTTTTCCTCATCATTCCCGAAGCCCTGTCACAGCTCAAGGCTCTGGCGTCTTCTACCCCCAGGTACATTGAGGACTTCGTCGGGAAAATCCTCGAAGCGGCCAGGGCCTTAGATGCCAGGTACCCTGAGCTTCGTCTTGCCGAGGCAGTGGAGGATTTCCTCCGGAACTTTCTGGGAAACTTCGAAAGCTATCTCCAGACCATCACAAAGAACATTCTGAACCTCGTTTCGCTCTTCATGAGCGTGCTCTTTCTGGGTTTCGTCGTCACCCCTTTTGCCCTGTACTACTTCATGGTCGATGCGGCGAAAATCCGGGGGGCACTGGTGCGAATCCTTCCCAGGGAACGTCACAGGGAATACGTCGAACTCCTCCGGGATGTGGACAGGGTCGTCGGCAATTTCATCCGGGGTCGGCTGATTCTCTCCCTCTTTGTGGGATCCACAGTAACCGTGGGGTTGCTCGCTATGGGCATTGAATTCCCCCTGGTTATCGGCATCATCGCCGGGATCGCCGATGTCATCCCGTACCTTGGACCCATTGTGGGGGCTATCCCGGCACTCCTTTTTGCCAGCACAAAGTCGCTCTGGCATGTGGTGGGGGTTGTGGCCCTTTTTAGTAGCATCAACTTCGTCGAAGGCGTGGTCGTCACCCCCCGGGTCATGGGGAAGGAGACTGGATTGCACCCGGTGACGGTGCTTTTTGCCCTCCTTGTGGGGGGAAAGCTCTTCGGGGCTCTGGGGGTCATCGCTGCCATTCCTGTGGCAGGAGTGCTCAAGGGTATTCTCCTCCACCAGAAAAAGGCGAAGCAAAAGGCTACGGAACATGGGAACACTCTGTAACGCTCTGGCTGTGGTCCTCGGAGGGCTTCTGGGGATAACCCTCCGGGGGAAGTTCCCCTTGCGCGTTCAGGAAGCCCTCATGCACATCCTGGGGCTTGCGTGTGTCCCCCTTGGACTTTCCATGACCCTCAAGGGGGGAAAGTTCCTGGCCCTGCTTTTGAGCCTTGTGGTCGGAGGTACGCTGGGAGAACTCTTGCAGCTTGAGGGACGCCTGGAACATTTCTCAAGGCGACTTGAGGAACGCCTGAAGACCGAAGCAGGGACATTTGCCCCGGGGTTCCTTGCCGCAACGCTGCTTTTCTGCATCGGTCCGATGACCATCATGGGATCCCTTGAGGATGGTCTGGGAAAAGTCCCCCAGATTCTCTACACGAAATCGCTCCTTGACGGTATAGCATCCATTGCCCTTGCCACAAGCCTCGGCATCGGGGTTCCTTTTTCGGCTCTCTCCATCCTCCTCGTCCAGGGGAGCATCACACTCCTTGCCCGGTTCATCGCCCCGTTTCTCTCGGAGGCCTTTGTCCGGGAAATGACCGCAACCGGGGGTATCCTCATCCTGGGGATTGCCCTGAATCTCCTCAACCTCAAGAAAATCCGGGTGGCGAACCTCCTCCCGTCTCTTGGCTTTGTAGCGCTTTTCATCCGCATCCTTTAGGAGGTGACCCCAGTGCGTATTGCCGTTTTCTCCGACATCCACGCAAATCTCCCGGCACTGCAAAGCGTCCTTAAGGATATCCGGAGGACCGGCGTGGATGTGATGGTGTGCCTTGGGGACCTCGTAGGGTACGCTCCTTTCCCTAACGAGGTCATTGAAACGGTGCGGGATCTTGAAATCCCCACCATCATGGGGAATTACGACCAGGGGGTGGGATTTGACCTTGAGGACTGTGGCTGTGCGTACCGGACCGAGAAGGAAAAGGCCCTGGGGCAGGAATCCCTTCACTGGACCAGGAACACCGTGACGCCCAAGAACAAAGATTTCCTTCGAAACCTTCTTCCTCGGTATGAACTCGAGGTAGGAGCCTTTCGTTTCCTCTTTGTCCATGGAAGCCCAAGGCGCATCAATGAGTACCTCTTCCCCGACCGGCCGGACTCAAGTTTCCTCCACATGATGGCCGGTGAAAGCGCTAACGTCCTTGTCTGTGGCCACACCCACATCCCTTTTTTCCGTGAGGTCAATGGACTCTTCATCGTAAACGACGGAAGTGTCGGACGGCCAAAGGACGGTGACTGGAGGGCAACCTGGGCCCTGCTTGAGGTCGAGGAGAAGCTTCGGGTTTCTTTTTGTCGCTGTGAGTATGACCTCACCCTCCTTAAGGAAGCCTATCCCCGGAGTGGGCTTCCGGGGGAATTCCTTGAAGACCTTCTGCCTTCTCCCGGAGCGCATTGACACCCTTTGGGGGGATTTGTATAATATGCTCAATTTTTAAAGAGGGAGGATAGTTTCAGGTTCATGGTGGAAATCGACAGCATTGTGGAAGGGAAGGTTGTGGGCATCACCCGTTTCGGCGCTTTTGTTGAGCTTGAAGACGGCAAACGGGGCCTTGTGCACATCTCTGAGATCGCCCACCACTTCGTGAAGGACGTGAACGACTACCTCAAAATCAACGACCGGGTGAAGGTCAAGGTCATCGGTATCTCCCCTGACGGAAAAATCGACCTCTCCATCAAGCGGGTGAACGAGGACAAGGAGTACCTTGAGAAGTTAGAACGAAGCCGGGCAAGTTTTGAACAGAAAATGAGCCGCTTCCTGAAACAGAGTCAGGAAAAGCTCTCGGACCTCAAGAAACATCGGGACGGGAAAAAGAAGCGCTGAGATGTCCTGGGACCCCGAAGAGGTTGCCCGGATCATCTTCGATCGTCAACCCTGGGTGGTTCTCACCGGTGCGGGGATTTCGACGGAAAGCGGAATCCCCGACTTCCGTACCCCTAAGACAGGCCTTTGGGAACACTACGACCCCATCGAAGTGCTCTCGGTGGAAGCCCTCTACCATCGTCCCGAGGTCTTTTTCCGGGTGGGCTTCGAGATCCTCATGCGCTTTCGGGATGCCCGCCCGAACAAAGCTCACAACATCCTCGCAGAGTGGGAAAAGCTCGGCATCGTGGAGGCCGTCATCACCCAGAACATCGATGGCCTCCACGAAAAGGCCGGATCCCGAAAGGTCCTTGAAATCCACGGGCACCTTCGTTCCGGCCACTGCGTCGTGTGCCATACCGCCTTCCCCATCGAGGTTCTGGCGGAAAAAACCCGCCAGGGAGAGATACCTCCCCGCTGCCTGTGCGGGGGAATGCTCCGGCCTGACGTCGTCCTTTTCGGCGACATGCTCCCTCCCTGTTTCGAAGAGGCGCAGGAACTGGCGCATCGCCTGCCCATGCTGGTGATCGGCTCAAGCCTCCAGGTATCACCGGCGAACTTCCTTCCCTCCTACGCCCCGCTCCTTGGCATCATCAACCTCATGCCCACACCCTTTGACTGGAGAGCCCGATTCACCATTCGCGAAAAGGCCTCCTTTGCCCTTGAGGCCATCCACCGTGTCTTAGCCACCAAATTCCTGTAAGAGGCTTTCAGTCGAACGCGCTCCGAGCTTTCGTACCGCTTCCCAGGATGCCTCGGTGCGCTTCCCCACCCGAGCGAAGAATTGGTTCTTCGCCGCCCGACTTTTGAAGGTCCTTTTCGCCCAGTCGCTCGTGTACCCTCGCCCTGAAGACATCTCAAGAACCGCATGACCCCAGAGCACCCAGGCACTCTCCAAGAAAAAGTCCGCTAAAGGCGCAAGGTAAGGAGAATCGAAGTCGTCAACGAACTTCTGGCCGTAGCGATTGAGCTCTGTGCCCACAAAGACGGGGAAATGGTGCTTCCGGGCAGTTTCCACAAACTCGTGGAGCTTCTGCACCTTGATTTTCCGCTCTTCATCATCGGGGATATTCCAGTTCCGGTCAGGAATGAGGAAAAAGGTCTCTACGCCGTTCGCCTCACAGAAAGCGATAAGTCTTTCAGGATCAGCCTCACCACTTCGGGTTCCGTCAAGCCAGGAGAAGGAGGGAATGGCGCCCGCTGAGAGAATCATCTCGTTCACTTCCTGAATCCGGGGGAAATCCCCCGCGTCAGGCTGAACGTATCCCACACCACCGAACTTCATGAGGCGTGAGCGGATGAAGTCGTAGAACAAGGCCCGGTCTTTCTCCAGGGCCCAAATCTCCTCTTCCCGAACGCCGAGCTTCTCCGCCCAGAAACGGGCACGGTCCCGGGGATTTGGGAAAACGCTCTCCGCTCTCCTGGCATAGGCCACAACGATGTGGCGCTCGGTGGGATTGTGGGAAGGGGTAAGAGGCAGGACATCGGCTTCATAGTCGATGGCGGTTTCTCGAAGATACGCATTGACCCGGGCGATAATCTTTGTATTCCGCTCCTGAGCGATTCGCTTGAGCTTCCGCAGGGTTTCAAAAGCCCGGGTTCCTTCTTCAGGGAGACGCACGAAACCGTTCCCCATGTAGTAGGCAATGCCGGGTTCGTTGGGAGAGCTTAGCTCTTCATTCCGGAATTCAGGAAGGTAAATCCGGGTCTCAAGACCCGAAACCACGGGAAGCCCCAGGGTGAATCCCCCGAACCGGAACTCCTCCAGGGCATCTAAGACGTCGAAGTCCACACTCCCCGCCACGCTGAGGCCCTCCTTTTTTGCCCGCCACACGATGTGGAGAGGCGAATACCCACAGGCGTTGAAGGAGAAGAAAGTGTGGAAGTGGAGGTTCACCACCGGGCGAGGTGGAGGGAAGGAGATCTCCCCTCTCCGGTACGCCTCAGAAAGCTTGAGAAACGCCGTTTTCCTTCGCTCAAAATCAAAGTCATCAAGCTGTGCCTCAAGGTCTTCGATCCGCACAGGTCACCGCTCCTTTCTCTTCAGGAATCCTTCTCCCTGTCCAAACAAGAAGTTGCTGGAACAGGAAAACCCCCAGAAGGGCACAGGGCACAGCGGCCAGAACCACCGCAAAACCAAACCGTCCTCCCACAAAGCCGAAAAGCCAGGGGAAGAGAAAGGTTCCAAGACCATTATTGAACAGCACCCAGCCCGAAGCCGTGGAGGATACCTCGGGAAAGGTGGTCATGGCATAGGTGAGCGTGAGGGGAATGAGTGTTGAGAGCGAAAACCCCGCGAAGAAGAGCAGGAGGGGCGCCAGAAAGGAGGAAGTTCCAGAAAGAAGAAACAGCGCTATCCCCAGAGCACCCCCGAGGGCGTTTGTCCGCATCAGGGTGAGGTACCCGGCCCGCTCGGAGAACGAAGCAAGGACAAAGCGACCCACAAGAAGCCCCAGCCAGAAGTAGGAAAGGTACACAGCTCCGACAACCTGAGGCAACCCCCGGCTTTTCAGGTAGGTCACCAGCCATCCGTTGAAGGTGCTCACCCCGGCTGCGTAAAGGAGCATCGTTCCTCCCAGGAGGAGGAAGGTCTTCCGGGTGAAAGCCCGGAAAACTGCGCTCCCCGGGGGAGCGCTGACATTCCGGGGGATGAATGGCAGAAAGAACAGTCCTGCAGTCACTGCCACAAGTCCTGTGACGAGCCCATACAGGCTCTGGAAACCGTATCCCCGGGTATGGAGGAAAGCGTAAAGCCTTGGCGCAAGGAGCGACCCAAGGCCAAAGAACGCGTGGATGAAGTTGAGCACTTCTCCGGGGCGCTCCGGGAAAAGACTCTGGGCCACAGGATTCACCATGCAATCCACAAAGCCCACTCCAACCCCCATGACCAGAAACGCAAAGAGAAGCCAAGAGAAAGACGACCCCACGGCGATGCCCAGGAATCCAAGCACTGCCAGGAGCAACCCCAGACGAAGCACCGTCCCCCTGAAAACAAAGTCTCCCAGGATACCCCCAAGAATCAGGGCGAGGAAGTACCCCAGGCCCTGGAAGAAGAATACCCTTCCGGAAAGGGCGTAAGGAAGGGAAAAACGCTCTGCAATTTCGGGAATCACCGATCCTGCTCCCGAGATGCCCACACCTATCACGACAAGGGCGAGGAAAAAGGGGGCAAGGAGAACGCCACGTTTCACCGTTTCACAACCTCCGCAATCATCGTCAGAATGCCCTCCTTTACAAACTCTACGGCAATGGCCGAAAGCAAAAGCCCGAGAACCCTTGAGAGCACCTCCACAATCCGCTCTCCAAGGAACGCCGCAACCTTAGGAGCAAAAAGGAGCAACACCCAGGTGACGAAAAGGGTGCTCACTAAGGCCAGGAAAGGAATGAAATACCCGTACTTTCCTGCAAGAACAATAATGGAGGTGATGGCTCCCGGACCGCAGAGAAGCGGTGTCCCGATAACCACGGCGATGGCCCTGGTGTCAGCCTCTTTTTTGGAAAACTGCAATCCCAGGATGTCCTCAATGCCAAGAAGGAGCAGGATTACCCCTCCCGCCACCATGAAACTGGAAAAGGAAATCCCAAGAAGAGCAAACAAAGCCTGTCCTCCAAAGAGGAAAACGACAAGGAGCACAAAGGCTACAAGAACGGCGAGGAAAGCCTGCTCCATTCGCTCTCTCTCGGACATTTTGCGGGTGAGGGTGAGAAAAGTCGCCATCCCTAAGAAGGGGTCGAGGATAACGATGAGCACCACAAAGGACTTCAGAAAGGTTAGAAATGCGTCCACCGTATCACCTCGCTTCCATTATAGGGGAATCCAGGGAATTGGAAAGGAGCTCAACGGGTTCTCCTATAAAAAATATCCAGGAGGTGGTTTGCAGTGCCCCGGGTGGAAAAGGTGGGAGAGGTTTTCCGCTGTGAGGTCTGCGGTAACGTGGTGGAAGTGAAGGAAGTCGGCGGTGGAGAGCTCGTGTGCTGTGGACAACCTATGGTCAAGGTCGAAGAAGCCCCAAAAAGGAGACGCCAGTGTCGCCGAAAAGCCTCTGCCTGATGATTGGCCTTGCTCTTTCGGTCTTCGCAGGAAACTTAGCGCTTGCCCATCCTCCATCACAGATTGCGGCAAGTTTCGATCCCGAAACGTCACTCCTTACGATCCGTATTCTCCACAGCGTTCCCGACCCTCGAGGTGACCACTACATCGACGAGGTCCGGGTCTTCCTGAACGGGAAGGAGGTCATTCGCCAGTATTTCTTCTCCCAGCTCTCGGCCCAGGAACAGCAAGCCCAGTACCTCATTGTCGATGCGAAGAAGGGCGATGTCCTTGAGGTTTTCGCCCACTGCAGCAAGTTCGGTGACAGAAAAGTCCAGCCCACCGTGGAGTAAGAAGGAGGCGCCCGAAGGTACCTTCGGGCGCCTCCTGAACCTTTAGCGGAAACTCCGCTTAAGCCTTCGTTTCCTCCTTGCCCGCTCCAGGGCAAGCTCAATGAGGCGGTCAAGGAGCTCCCCGTAAGGGATGCCACTCACTTCCCAGAGTTTCGGGTACATGCTGATTTTCGTGAACCCCGGAATGGTGTTCACCTCGTTGACGAAAATCTCCTCCCCCCGCACGAAAAAGTCCACCCGGGCCATACCCTCGCACCGACATACCTTGAAGGCCAGAAGGGCGAGTTCCTGGACCTTCCTTGTGGTACGCTCATCAAGGGGAGCGGGAACAAGCAAGAGCGCCCCTTCAGGGTCCAGGTACTTGGCCTCATAGGAGTAGAACTCGTAGTGCGGAACGATTTCTCCGGGGAGTGAGACGAGGGGCTCTTCGTTCCCCAGAACTGAGCATTCGATTTCCCTCCCGGCGATGTACTCCTCAAGGAGGACCCTGTCATCGTACTGAAGGGCTTCGGTAACCTTGCGTTCAAAATCCTCCCTGCCTTTCACCTTCGCCGTACCTACCGAAGACCCAAGGGTTGCTGGTTTCACAAAAAACGGAACCCCCAGGATGTCAGCGACCTCAGAGAAACTGGGAATGGTACTTTCCGTGATGCAGAGGAAGCGCACCACCGGAAGCCCTGCCTCCCGCAGGAGCCTCTTGGTCACCTCCTTGTCCATGCAGATGGCAGAGCCCAAAACCCCAGAACCAACGTACGGGAGATTCACCATCTCAAGAAGCCCCTGAAGCGTTCCGTCTTCGCCAAAAGTCCCGTGAAGCAGGGGGAAAACCACGTCCGGTGCGGCAACGACCTCCCTACGGGAGAGGCTGTAGAGCCTCCCTCCCCCAGGATGGGGAAGGAGCACAACCTCCTCACGGTGCTTGGGACACTCCCCTCGCTCAAGGTCCTCCCGCTCACAGAGCCGCCAGAGGCCGTCTTTGCCAACACCCACAAGCAGCACCTTGTACTTCTCAGGGTTCAGCGCCGCAACGACATTTCGAGCCGATTCCCAGGAAACCTCATGTTCCACAGACTTTCCGCCAAAGAGCACAAGAACCGCGAGCTCCGGCACTGTTTCTCCTCCTCAGAATGTCAACACCTTCCAGATGGTTTCAGCAAGAACCCTCTTTCCCTCAAGAACCTCCATCCGGAAAAAGACGGTCGCAGCGTGATGCAAAAGCGCAAGGGGAACGGCCACCTCAAGACCATCACATCCCAGGACATATCGCAGGGTCCCAGGAGATTCATCCTCTGAGGGAATCACGATGACCTTCCGCCCCTCTGTTCCCACCTCCACATCCACAACAGTTTCCCCACCCTGGAGGGGAACAACGGGCAGGAAATGGAAACGGTATGTCACTTCTCTCGAGAACAGGTGGTGAACGGCAAGATACAGGTACTCAGCGTCTTTCGCCATGGCAAGGAAAAAGGGCGGGGAGGTCTTCCGAGCTCCGTTTTGCCGTATTCGCACTTCTGGTGAGGAGAAGGCAATGTTTGGTCCATCCCAGTCATCCCATCGCCCATCAACCGTAATCCCTTCAAAAAGGGTGGGAATCCTGGCCTTGCGGGCCTCAACGAAAAGCTCGTTGGCCCGAACAAAACTCAAAGGATATCCTCCCGCAGATTGAGAACGGTATTTCCGGACTGCCCGCATTTTGGCGAAAACGGTGTCCTTCTCCAGGAAGTAGTACTGCCACCGGATGGTAGGCACAAGGAGTTCCCTGGGGGGAAGGAGCTTCACCCCGGGTCCGGTCAGGCTCCCGTGGGGCCAGAGGTTCCAGTGGACGAGGTACCAGAACACCCGGGTGTTCTCAAAGAAAGGGTCCTCATAGCGGAGACGCTCCAGCGCATACATGGTGAAGTTGTACACTGCCCGGTGGTCAGGGTGGGTATCAAAAGGGGATGCGGTGAGAACGAGGGTAGGCCGCACCATACGGAGAATTTCCTCAAGATCAGCAACCACACTCTTGCCACAGTACGGGCTTCCCGGCCTGAAGCTCGTATCCGGAGTGAACTCTCTTCGGGTAAGGCGGGAAAAGTAAGGGATGTCCGGCAACCAGTGTTCATAGAAGAGGAGTTCCAGACCCCGGTCAGGATACCCGAGGAAAAACACGTGGTCTTTTGGGACTCCCAGAACCTCAAGGGCCTCTAAGGTTTCTCTCTGCCGGCGGTCTCCAAGAAGGGGAGCCCGGCTTGGTCGACTCACGAGAAGCCGAAAGGCCTCGCCATTCGTCACCACAACCACATAGACTGTGGCCCCCTGCTTCACCGCATCGTAGATGAACCCTCCGGCCCCGAAGACCTCATCGTCACAGTGAGGAGCCACAACGAGAAGGACGTCCCCGGCTGTGCACGAAAGAGGACCACTGTTGGCAATGCTCAGACGAGCAAAAAAGGGGACAGAAAAGCGAACCTGGGCAAAAAGCAAAAATCCCGAAAGCAGTGTCACAACGGCAACGAGAATGGTGAACTTCAGGTGCTCTTTCGTCATCCTCATTCGGAAAACGTCCGTTCCGCCCTCATCGTGAAACTCTGAGCAATCCTCCGAAAGGTCGGGAAGACTGCGTCGAAGGCTTCCTTTGACGTCCAGCAGATAATCCGGTAAAACCCCTCATTCCTCATGAAGAGGTAGAGGATTCCCTGCATTTCCCGTCCCCATTCGGGGAAGGAATACACGTACCAGTAGGCAGGGACATGGTCGATCTCGGTCCTCCCCTCACCGAGAATCTGCACACCAGGGTACAGAAGGATGTCGCTGCGCACCTGTTCCCTGAAGGCGTCAAAAGAAGCGTAATACCGGTACTCCAGGGTCACCCATACCCGGGCCTCTCCGGAACGGGCCGAAAGCATGAGGGTGGGGTCAAAAGACTCCGGAGGATTTTCGACCTCCCACCCTTCAGGGAAAGCTATGACGAAACCGGCAAGAGGAGAAACATAGGACACGAACTCCTCAGCTGAAGCCAAAGAGGAACAGCACACCACCATGCACAGCACAAGAACGAGAACGCGCACCACCCCTTCAACCTCCTTTCCCCAATTATACCCGAAGGCAGCGTCGGGAAAACCCCAAACACCAGAAACTCCGTAGCGGGGCAGCATTGACACAGGGAGTATAATGGAAACACGATAGAGGAAGACACACAAGGGGTGGAGGCACCATGCGCGATGTAGTCGTTGCCGGGCTTTTGGCCTTGAGGGACTACGTGGCCACGCACGTTCTCACCTGCCTTGTGCCTGCTTTTCTCCTTGCAGGGGGTATCGTCAGCTTCGTCAACCGGGAAGTGATCCTCGAATACCTCGGCGAGAAACGGTCGAAACTCTCCTCGTTCTCCTTAGCAAGCATAGCGAGCTTCTTTGTTGCTGCCTGTTCCTGCACGGTGATTCCCGTAGCAAGCGGCCTCTACTTTGGGGGTGCAAGTATCGGTGTCGCCTTCATCATCCTCTGGGTGGCTCCGGCCACCAACATCCTTGCCCTCACCTACACCGGGAGCCTCCTTGGGGCCTCCATGGCTCTTGCCCGGGTGGTCGCGGCAATCATCATGGCTTTCCTTGTCGGCAGCACCATGAGCCTTGTTTTCCAGAAAGAACATACGGCACCTGCACCCTCAGGAGAGAGCCAGCCAAAAGGTGCCATTCTTGAGAAGCGGAGTGCCCTTCTCCTCTTCCTCGTTCTCCTTTCGCTCCTTCTCCCCAATTACCTCATCCGGAGCGGGCCTTACCTCCACAAGGTCATCCTCTGGGCAGTACTCACCGTGCTCTTTGCCGTGTACGCGAAGCTCACCCTTCCCCCGAAAGCCATACGGGAATGGCTTCGGGAAACCCTCTGGTTCGTGCGGCTCATCTTTCCCTTGCTTCTTCTCGGTGTTTTCGTGGTCGGCGTTATCGGGAAGCTCCTTCCCAAGACGTGGATTCGTGCCTGGCTTGGAGGGAACAGCATTCGGTCGTCGTTCCTCGCCACGCTCATCGGTGCCATAAGCTACTTCGCCACGCTCACCGAAGCGCCTTTCGTGAGCACCCTCATGAAACTCGGCATGGGCAAGGGACCGGCACTGGCTCTCCTCCTCACCGGACCCGGCCTGAGCCTCCCCAACTGGCTGGCCATTGCTCGGGTCTTCGGGGGGAAGAAAGCCCTGGTGTACGTTACGACCATCGTGCTCCTCGGTACGGTGGTCGGCTGGTTCTTCGGCAACTTCATCTTTGCTCCCTGAGGAGGTGAATGCCAATGAATATCGCCGTTTTCGGCATGGGATGCCCAAAGTGCAAGGCGACCGAGCAAAATGTCCGGGAAGCGTGCAAAGCTCTGGGGATTGATGCAGAGGTGACCCATGTTGCCGACCCAAGAGAGTTTGCAAGAGCAGGAGTCCGTATGACTCCCGCCGTGGTCGTTGATGGAACAGTACTCTTCTCGGGGAAGGTCCCGACTGTTGAGGAACTCAAGGAAGCCCTGCAGAAACTCCGCTCCTGAGACCATGAAGAAGGCGTCGTGCCCTGCATGCCACGGTGAGGGTCAGAATGTACTGACCCTCACCGTGAAGCACCTGGTGCAGGAAAACCTGAGGGATACTGTACACGAAAAGACAACCTACTACCTCTGCCTCAGCCCACACTGTCCGGTGGTCTACTTCGACACCTCCGGGAAGACCCTGAAAACAGAAGACCTCAAAGTCCCCGTATGGTACAAGGACGGAGCGTCTCCGAAGTACATCTGTTACTGCAGTCAGGTCACGGAAGAGGAGATACTCTCCACCATCCGCCAGGGGGCAAAAACCCTGGAAGACATCCAAAGGATGACTGGCGCTGGGAGTAAGGGGTTTTGCCTTACCGAGAACCCCTCAGGACGGTGCTGCCACAGAGAAATTGAAAAAATCCTCAAGAGCGCTCGCGGAGCGTCATCGCAGAGCCAGTAACCCTTGCAGGATTCCCCTTCAGCGTCTATAATGGGAGAAAAAGTGCATACGGTCCGTTGAGGGTGCCTTAGGGCTTAAAAGGGAAAGCGGTGAAAATCCGCTGCAGCCCCCGCTACTGTATACGGCGACGAATCCCAACCACTGGGGAACACCTGGGAAGGTGGGAGGAGGATGACCCGTGAGCCAGGAGACCTGCCCTCAACGATGCTAACCCTTCGGAGGGAAGGGCAATGGCAGAGATTATGCCCCTCTTTCGGGAGGGGCATTTTTATTCCTCAGAGGAGGTGGACCTTGTGCGTGTTCCTCTTGTGGTGCTCTGCAGCGTGGTGGGCCTTCTTTGCTTTACGCCTCCAGTGTACGCCATGCACATTTCGGAGGGCTTTCTGCCACCCCTGTGGTGCGGGGTGTACTTCGCCCTGAGTGTTCCTCTTGTCCTTCTGGGCTTTCTGCAGGTGCGAAGGTTGCAGGATTCCCACGCCAGGATGTTCCTCGCCCTGGCCGGAGCGTACATTTTCCTCCTCTCTGCCCTGAAACTGCCCTCGGTCACCGGTTCCTGCTCCCACCCCACAGGAACAGGACTCTCAGGCATTCTCTTCGGTCCCGTGGTCACTGCTTTCCTCTCTTCCCTCGTCCTCCTCTTCCAGGCGCTCTTTTTAGCCCACGGGGGTATCACCACCCTGGGGGCCAACATTCTCTCCATGGGCATTGCGGGACCTTTTACGGGATTCCTGGTATTCCAGCTCCTGCGAAGGTACCGTCTGACTCCGGCCGTTTTCTTCGCCGCCTTCACGGCTGACCTTGCCACTTACGTGGTGACCTCTTTTCAACTTGCCCTGGCCTTTCCGGGACGGTCTTTCCTCTTCTCTTTCGCCAGGTTCATGTCTCTTTTCGCCGTTACCCAGGTTCCCCTGGCCGTCATGGAGGGACTTTTAACCGTAGCGCTCTTCGAATACCTTAAGACCCGAATGGGCGCTGAGCTTACCCGTCTGGGGGTGAGGATAGCATGAAAGGGAAGATTCTCCTGCTTTTCCTCTGCTGCGTGGTGCTCTTTTTCGTTTCCCTCCGCCTTGGACAGCACCAGGGAGACCTTGCAGGAGCCGATGAAGAAGCCCAGGCGATCATTCAGGAAATTGCCCCAGATTTCAGTCCCTGGTTCTCCCCTCTCTGGGAACCACCTTCAGGAGAAATCGAAACTCTGATTTTCGCCCTGCAGGCAGCCACAGGAGGGCTCATCATCGGGTACATCCTCGGGAAGCGAAGCACGCACTGATGCTCCGGCACGTCGTGATGTTCGCCTGCGAAAGTCGGGGGCGCACCATTCACCCGGGGGAGAAAATGCTCGTCGTGTTTCTCCCCATCATCCTCCTGGGGTTCTCAAGAAGCGGTGCGCTCCTTGCCGCAAACATTGGGCTTTTCCTTTCTCTCCACCTCTTCTTTCGTACTCCCTGGCGGTGGGTTCTGCGCTCCACGCTCACCCTCTTAGGTTTTGTCGGTAGTTCCAGCCCCGTCCTCCTTCTTGAATACCCCCTGGATTTTGTCCTCCTTGTGGTTCTCCGTGCCACTTTCTCGGCCTTTGCCCTGACTTTCTTCCTCTTCACCACCCCTCCGGGAGATATCTTCCTTTTTCTCTCGCGTTTCCAGGCGCTACGAGAGTTCTGCACCATCGCCCAGGGTATGGAGCACTTCATCCTTGTCCTTGAAGAGGAATGCCACCGCCTCGTGGTGACCATAGGTCTTCGGGGAGGATTCCGGACCTGGCGCCTTGCCGTCCGAAATAGCGGAAAGATTGGGGCACTCCTTTTCAAGAATGCCCTCACCCACTATGAGAGGACGAAAGAAGCCCTCGACTCACGCCTCTTCCCCGGTTTCATCCCCTCCTGGGAGAGGCCGTACACGTTCTCGGGAAGGCGCCTTGCCGTCATCCTGGCGTACATTGCCGGTCTGAGCTGTGCCGTGGTCTTCCTCCCGTGACGTCAGACCTCACCCTCTGGATCGAAAACCCCACCCAGGAAGAGGAGCGCACCTGTCCTGTCATCCCGTATGGCGAAGAAGAAAGGGTGGTTGGCCACCAGGGTGAAGGTATCCCCCATCCCCCTCGACACCACCACAGCCGAGGCTGCCGAGGCCTCGGTTCCCTCCTCGTTCACCTCCACAAAAGCCCGGTGCACGACGCTACTGATGTAGGCCTCGCCCTCAAGGAGGTTACAGAAGTCTGCTCCGGGCACCAGCGCAGGACCCATCCCCAGGCGTTTCAGCACATCCCGGAGCTCCTTCGCACCGTACGCGAGACGAAACCTGGGCAGGCTCACCGTCCCCTCCCGCTCCCGAAACCCCTGCACCAGAGCCTCCCAGCGTTCCCAGCTCAGGGAACGGATGAAATCCTCAAGGCCCACGCCGGGGTCAGGGAGGAAGAGGTACATTTTGAACCGCCCCTCCTTCCCGTAGGGGATAGCCACCGCCTGGAAATCCTCTCCCTTAAGGTACCGATAAACCCCCGACCGAGTCATGAACGGACAGGTTTTCGTCCCCCCTCCGGGAAGGAAAAATAGACCGGGCCTGGTTTCATCCCTGTCGAAAGCCACCGTCCAGGTTCCCCGGAAGAACACCGCGCTGGTGACAACCAGGAGGGTCTCCGGGTCGATGCGCTCGAGAATCTGCTCGATCTTCCCTTCAGTATGTTCCCGAACCCAGCCGTTCACCGCTTCCAGGGCCTTTGGCTGGGTAAAGTCCAGGCTTTCCACCTCGGTGCCGTAGTACGCCCTGCTTTCGGAGAGGAATCCCTCCCTGACCGGCAAACCCTCCTGAACCCAGAGGGCACAGGCTTTGTGGAACAACACCCCGGGGTCGTCCTCACGGAGGCTTTCAAGAAGCGCTGCATGGCTTTCCTGGACTTCGCAAAGCCCAAGACCCTCAAGGCCAAGCGCCAGGGCCATGGACTTCTGGGTTTCCCCACAAGATCCGGCATAGCTCACGGCCAGGGGCAGGAAAAGGCCAAAGGGCGAGAGGACAACATTGCCTGCTTCCTCCTCGAGAAGCTCCGAGAACAGACGGAACCCGAAATCCCCCTGGGCAGCAACCACCCGCGCCTGAAGATCCGGGGCATCCCCCGCAAGGGGCAGAACACCCAGCTGCCCGTCGTTCTCGTTGTAGAAGAAGATGGCGCTTCCCCCGTACCGACTGAGCATGAGGAATCCGGGGGTGTAGTGCTTCAGAGAAAAGCGCTGCGGGTTCGGCTTGAATTCCGGCCGGGCCCATCCCCCCACCTCATGCTGCCAGCAGGTGCCGTCAAAGGAGAAGTGGGAGACCTCCACCGGAACACCTTCTGAGGCCAGCACTTCAACCTCTGGCCCTCCCAACCCCCGCAGGATGCCAAGACCTGGGATGCGTTCCTCCTGAAGGAGATGGGAACTGGAGAAGGTCACAGCCCCAAGGTAACCGTCGTTCTCATTCCCCACAATGAGCCCGATCCGTCCGTACCGGGCTACAAGGAAGAAGAACATCCCGTAGTGGGGGATGCGGTACCGTTTGGGATTCTCCTGGAACTCAGGACGGGCATAGCCGGCAACCTCATCGTGGAGGTACTTTCCTTCCGCCCAGAGGCCCACCTCCACCGGTCCACCCAGGGAACGAACCTCAAACTCCTCCCCACCCTTGTCACCCGGGCAAGACCATCCACCTCAAGCCCGGTGAAAGGACCTCCCCGGAAAACCTGGTACGTCAGGTACCCGTCGTTCTCCCGCAGGAAGACAAGGTACACCTTCTCGTAGCGGGCAAGAAGGAGCACACAGGTCCGGTAGTGCGGCAGGGGGAAATACTGGGGATTGGCCCGGAATTCCGGGCGGGCCCATCCCCCCACCTCGGTGTGGAAGTACAGCTGCTTCTCCTCTTTCCATCCGGCGATGAAAGTGTTCCCCCGCACCTCCACCCCCTGCGAAGGCCTTTCGGGAGTGGCACTCCCTGCAAGGATGAGGTACGAAACCTCAACCGGCTGTGCAGGGTTTCGGGCCTCCACCTCAAGGACGTAGTCCGTAGCCCAGAAGAGGCGGTGGTCCGGATTCGCGAAGGCCACAAGGCGCACGAACTCGGGGTCATCGATGAGCACAATGTGCTCCCGGGCCAGGGCGAAGACCCTTCCTCCACCGTGAAGGGCAAGGAGAACCGAAAGCAGAAAAACCATAAGGAAACGTCTCATCCTCTCCCCCCTCCTTTTCAGGCTCTCCCTCCAGTATACACCACATGAGGTTCCCGTACGATCCGGGGCATATGTGGTACAATAGTTGGAGGAAACAAGCTCGCAAGGAGGGGAGAAGATGTCGAAGGTTTGCTTCTTGGTGGTTTTTCCTATCCTCTGTATGGTGTTTGCGGGAGTCCAGGGGCTTTGTGCTGCAGGAACCTCAAGAACTGCCGCACAGTTTTCCTCAGACGGTGACCTCATCAGTGGCTGGTACTGGTTGCGGGATCCTTCGTTCAACCAGGTTGCCGAGTGGGTGTTCGAGGGGATACCCCAGGGCACAGAAGACCTGGTGCTTGACCTTGAGGTTCTGGCCACCAGCCGGGCCGATGGCCCCGGGGGATTGACGCCCACTTTTTCCTCTCTTACGGTATTCCTCCCCGTGGAGAGCAGGGAGGGCTCATCGTGGGAACAAAAGAGGTCGTCCTCAAAAATGTTTCGCCACCTCACGACCCGGTGGGGTACACCTGCCGGGGACGCGTGACCATCCCCCGGAAGAACCTGGAACGTGCCTCGGTCCTCTGGATACGGGCCCACCGGAACCCCGGGCCGTTCCTTTCGGGGAAAAGCCCCTCCACCGTCCATGTGGCTTTCCGGAAAGAGAGTGTCACACTCCTTTTGGGAGAAGAGATGGAAGAAACCGGCGGTGGTTTCGTCGAAGCGGATGCCGATAGACGGGAAGATGCAGTCTTGATCGTGCCGGGCACAGTGAGCGGCGACCTGGGATATAGACGTGGCGACGGCTCCATTGACTCGGCTGACTGGTACCGCTTCCCGGCAGAACAGGGGCAAATCATCACCCTCTCCCTTGCCTTTCCTCAGGGAGCTTCCTTCTCCCTCTCCCTTTATCCTCCCGGCTCAACAAGCAGTGTGGGGAATGTGGAGACCAGGGAGAACACAAAGTCCCTGGAGTATGTAGCCGGGGAAAGCGGGAAGTGGTCCGTGCGGATATATCGCTTGCGTGGCGCGGGAGAATACCACCTGAACCTTGCGGTAGCCAACCAGAACGATGCCGGAAGTGGTCAGGACGCCGGGAACAACCGCTGGGATGCCCTCCGCATTGGGGAAGGGACCTTCGAGGGATTCCTGAAGAGCGCTGACTCAAGCGACTGGTACCGCTTCTCAGTGGAGAAAGGGCAAATCATCACCCTCTCCCTCACTTTCCCCCAAGGGGCCTCCTTTGCCCTCTCCCTCTGCCCTCCCGGTTCGACAAGCAGTGTGGGGAATGTGGTGACGGAAGGGAACACAAAGTCCCTGAAGTATGTGGCTGGGGAAAGCGGGGAGTGGTTCGTGCGGATATACCGCTCAAGTGGAGAGGGGGAATATAGTTTGACCATTGGGACAGGGGGAATAGTGGCATCGACGCCCACCCCCACCCGCACTCCGCAACCCACACCTATCCATACTCCTATTCACACTCCCGCGCCCACTCCCACCTCTACTCCTCAACCTCCACCGGAGATCACCCCTCCTCCAGACCTCTCCACACCTCCACCCTTTGCTGGATATCTGATTACCGTGGTCACTGGAGACAAACTGGGTGCCGGAACAGATGCCAACGTCTACCTCACCCTCTACGGGGAAAAGGGAAACTCCACAGAGCTCTTCCTCGATAACCCCAACCGCAACGACTTTGAGCGGAACCAGACGGATACCTTCACCATTCCCCCCTCCCAGGTCAGAGATCTGGGAGCCATCCGCCAGGTCTACCTTCGCCATGACAACAGTGGCGTTGCCCCGGGATGGTATGTGGCGTCCGTCACCGTGACGAACATCGCCACCGGGGAAAAGTACCGGTTCATCTTCAACCGCTGGCTGGCCACCGACGAAGAAGACGGTGCGCTGGGCGCTTTCCGGGAATGCCTCCCCACCACCAGACAGACCTTCACCCCTCCCTATTCCGACACACGGGTGTGGACCCACAAAGTCGGCAATGCCGACTGCAGAGCCTCGGCCAACAAAGCATCCGGTGGCATTGCCTTCTACACCGACGCCTGGGTGGGTGGGTCCACCGCCACCTCCGGGCAGTCCATCTGGGTGAACACCCCCCGTCCGGCGACCCTCGTTGTGACCCCCACCATCAAATACGTGGGCGGAACGTACAATTTCTCCCTCGCCTCTTTCTCCGAGCTTGAGCTCTTCTGCGAAGTCAACGGGAATCTCTACCGTACCAGTATTTCTCCGGCTTTCAGTGGCCCGGTCGTCTTTGACAAGGTACTGTCCCTTGCGCTCCTTGCGGCAGGGGGGCTTGCCCCGCAGAATGCCCGGAGCATCGTGGACCTCATCACTACCGGGTACAACCTCGTCCAGCTCACCGCGGCCCTGCAACAGCTTGAAGCAGCCGGAAATGCGAGTACCGTGCGGAGGAGCTTCACCGTAGAAGCTCAACAGGGCCCGAACAAAATCTCTGTGGGTTTGCGGGGCAATGCTTCGGGGGTAGCAACCGGCTCGGCCTTCGTGATTGTGGGCGGACAGGTGACATCGATTGAAGTGGAGGGCATACCGTAAGAAGAGCCGGGGGTGAACCCGGGCTCTCGCTTTTCCGTCCCCACTCCCCGTGTGGGTAGCCGCCGGATGTTACCGTATCCAGGCGACGACGTTCCGGTTCCTTGGAGGAGCTTCCTCCGGGGTAGTCCAGGGCGTACCCCAGGGCCACTGCCCAGAGGGGTCGGTACCCTTCGGGAATCTGCAAAAGCTTCCGGTACACCTCACCCTTTGGGCTTGAGAAAAGAAGCTCCACAAAGCCAATCCAGCAGGAAGCCACACCCAGAGATTTCGCCGCAAGGAGCATATTTTCGGTTGCCGCCGCGCAGTCCACCGGGGCAGAAGGGTGGTCTTCTTTTCCCGAGACCAGTATCACCGTTTTAGCATGGTGAAAAACGTGAAAGTCCTCCCGTCTGGCGCGGCTTTCAAGAAACTCGTCCCCTGAGGAGAGCATGATGCTCTTTGTGGCCTCGTTCATCTCCTCAAGAAGCCCCTCGTTCTCAATAACGGTGAAAAACCAGGGCTGTCCGTTCCGGGCCGAAGGGGCAAAGACCGCAGCTTCAAGAATAGCCTGAATTTTCTCCTCTTCCACTTTTTCTGGGGAATACGCCCGGACACTCCGTCGGGTTCTGATGGTCCCTAGCACCATATTTTCGAGAGAGTTCTCCATAGCTCTTCCTCCTGAAAGGACAGAACCTCACCGTTTGAGCTCCTCTCGCATCCTCTCGTACTCTTCTTTTGTGATCTCTCCCCGGGCATAGCGGCGCTTGAGAATCTCGATGGGATCCTCTTCAAAGAACCTGGAAGGGCGAAACATGTGCCTCCCGGCCCAGAAAAGGAGAAAGAGCAGGCAGAAGATGCAAAGGAACACCACAACACCTGCGAGGATCCTCCCCCAGAAAAACCACCCCCAGGGGGAGTAACAGTAGTAGCCCCAGAAGGGAACCCAGAACAATCCGTGCCCGTGCATACCACCGCCTCCAGGGAAATTATACACCGGGTTTCTGGAGGGATTTGTGACCAGAATGTGTCGCAATCGTGAAATTTCCCTGACGTGCTGGGCGAGTTACCCAGAGCGACCAGTGCAGATGTCGGTCAAAATAAACCGCAGAGGTCAAAGGTACCAGGCAATCCCTCGAGTTCTATACACCCTGGACGCCATCGGGCACGTTGCTATTCTCCTGCCCTCAGCGCAGTTTTAAGTTTTTCAACCAACAGAGGAAGGTCCTGCTGTACCGTCTGCCAAAGGACATCCAGGTCTATATCAAAATACCCATGAACCAGACGGTGGCGCATTGCAATCATATCCTCCCAAGGAAGATCGGGCAAAAGCTCCCGAGTTTCTTCGGAGACCTGGTATGCGGCTTCTCCGACGATCTCAATGTCCTTCACCAGCGCCAGCACCAGTTTGCGGTCGCGTTCTAACTCCTCTCGACAACTGGAGCTTGCAAACTCAAGAGCTTCCCGGGCAGCATCGAGCATATGTTGCAGCCGCACTCTATCACTCTTCCGCATACTGCACCTCGGCTTCCCGCAACACCTCCTCGCGAAAATAGGGGCTCAGGTCCCTCAGGGTACGCAAATCCACCTTTCGCCCCCCAAAAAGCGCCGACAACTCACGCTCCATGCGAGCAATGCCGAAAAGGCCGGGAACATGGCCAGGTTCGAATTCCACGAGAAAGTCGATATCGCTTTCCGGCCCAAGGTCCCCGCGTAACGCCGAGCCAAACAGCGCCAGGCGCCGGATGTGATACCGCCGGCAAAACTCGGCGAGCTTCTCTTTCGGCAGTTGTATTCCTGCCATGGTTATCCCTCACAGTGATGCAGAAACCAGAGCTGGAGCAATTCACCGCACTCAAAGTCCACCCTCTCAACGCAGGCATGGCGCTCAACGGCGGCAATAGCTTGAAGCTCGTCTTCCAGGTGCTCCTTTGGATTCCTCACAGCACCACTGCCTCCTGGAGCACCCGCCCTCGAATGCGCGCTTTGAGTCCCCGTTCCGTAACCACATCCACTCTCCGGCCAAGGAGCCTTTCCAGCTCGTACTGAAGGTCCCCAAGGTCAAAAAGAGACTGGCCCGGTTCCATCTCCACCAGGAAGTCGATGTCACTTCCCTCGTCCGCCTCCCCGCGAACTACCGAACTGAAGATGCGCACCTTACAAGCACCGTATATATCGTACACCTTAAGAACTTCTGCGCGTTTCGCCTGCAAGAGCTCCTCAAGTCTCATGCCAAACCCTCAGAGATTCTTCCGGATCACCTCATCCAGCCGCCGGGCCTCGGCTTGCTGCCCCGAAGCTACACCACCAGGCGGGTCACAGGGGTAGCTACAGAAGTCATCCTCTTTGTCATCTTCAGCTGGAGCGACCAGCAACCACGCCTCCACCGACCCTCGGGTATAATCCCTGTTCATCTGAGCTTGCCCGGGCCCTGGAAATAACCGGACTTCGGCCCTATTATAGCGAATGTACTTTCGGTTTGCATGGACACTGATTTGACCCGGAAAAGATTCCTTTTTGTCCTCCCGGTGTGGGGAGGAACCGAAGAAGAACCCATCATGGCCATAAGAGAACTCCTTCGCAATCCCCAGGCGTACTTTTTCAGAGAGGTCACGCTGAAGAGAGACGTCATCCAGGTTCTGAGCAAAGAAACCGCGAAAGACAATCTGGTCTATCCCGCTTACTTCTCAACCAACCCAAACCCCACCGGTCCCGGGGACTCAAGCCAGAAAGGTCCCCGGGATTTTCAGCTTTGCCTCTCCTCCCACTCCACCGTGCAGCCGTAATCGCGAAGGAGCCTTTCGAGTTCCTGCTTCAGCCGCCGCATTGCCCCTGTGGGGTCATCGACCCGAAGAAGAACCGTGGCTCCCTCAAGCTCTCGCAGCCTTTGAGCGGCTTGAAGCAGAGGATACAGGATGTTCGTGCTGGTCCGTACCGTAAGCGTCACCGCCCTTGGCTCAGGGGGAGCGACCACAGTCTCCTGTTCTTGCCCACCCTCCCCGGGGGAGGCAACGAGGACCGCATTCCCGTCTCTCAGGACCTCCTCCGGGACTTCCTCGCCCACAGAAGTCCCGCCGCCAGCCCGAACCCCAAACACCCCCCGCTGCACGCCTTCCCGGATAGCCCCCGCGATGGCCTCTTTGGGGTTTCTCACAAGCGGCTGGTCCACCACACCCGTGAAGATGGTGTTCACCTGGGAGAGCGAGACCTCGCCGCCACTCTCCTGTAGGACCCCCTGCAGGTACTCCGGGGCAATCCGTTCCAGGAGGATACCACTTTTCTCAAGAATTTGCTTTGCGTACTCATCAAGGGTCTTCACCCCGGGGAACGCCGAAGCTGTAGACGATACCTTCTTCACCCCAGAAGCGCCCGGACGGTAGACATCCTGGTACATCTTCAGGAAAAGGCCCTCAATACCCGCTTGCTTTTCCCTGAGCTGCTCCTGCACCTGTTCCCGGTCTTCGGGTTCCATTTCCCTAAAAGACGGCGAATGGGCGACTTCTTCAAGGGCCAGGTATCGCCGGACCAGCCCCCGCAGGGCCGCAAGTTGCGTGGTATCAGGAGCAAGGAAAACGAGCATGTTCTTATTGGTGCGGATACTGCCTCCCGCCGACTCAAGCACCTGCATCATCCACTCCTCGGGATTGGCCACCTCCGGGGGAAGGACGACAAGGGCGGGAATTGGTTCATTTGCTCTGGACCAATCCACGATTGTGATGTGAGTATATAAGGGGTATTCTGCTGCTGACTTGCTACGTTTGTCCCATCCTGTACTATTGCAAACTTCGCGCTGGAAAAATGCACACCGCACATATTTATTGAGCGCGCTCATAGAGTTTTTGAGCGATACCCGTACCTGCGAATGCCATTCCTACCAGGTTCCTTTTCCCATCACTTGCTACCAGTTTCCTTTCCTTAACCAGCCTTTGGAGCAATCGGGTAGCTTGAAAAGGGCTGATCTGGCACAGCTCCGCCACCTCTCGCTGTATACTCCTGGATAGGTTCACAGAGATCTGCAACAGGTAGGGTAGACAAAAAGGTGCAGGACCCTGTATCCTAACTCGGTGTCGAAAACCTAAGAGAAGGGAGGCCCTGCACCTACATGAAGAGTAGC
>Ga0080004_1126912_pt1 | contig 121175 bp, 132 predicted proteins | sample WasSprMetagenome_FD_69207 | JGI IMG/M metagenome (GOLD analysis project Ga0080004, IMG submission 69207) | Sulfidic aquatic microbial communities from Washburn Spring, Yellowstone National Park, USA - WS (SPADES assembly) (version 2) | ecosystem: Environmental > Aquatic > Thermal springs > Hot...
CCCTCCCACTACAGCCAGAGTTCTTCGCATTGATAGGCATAGACCTCTTCCTAGCCATGAGCCTCCTAACATGCTTGCTGGACAGGCATTTTCCATGGCAGCTTCCCTACATATATCAGCTTGCAGCATTGGCTGGTTTTGGGCATTTGCTTGTAAGCCGAGAGTTTATGCTTTCCTTCGGCGAATACATGCGCTTTTGGTACAGCCTCCTATACTTGGTTGTAGCCTTGGCGAACATAGTGGCTGTAAACGTTTACCTAGGCATGGTTAAGAAGCTTCTCAACTACGCTAAGATTTTCATGGCTGCAGTAACCTTCCCAGCGCTAACTTTGGCTGTTTTCTTCCTATCCAACTATTCAGAAGTGGCCGTACATCCGCTTGTAATGGTTCCACAGATGGGTTGGGAAGCCACTTTTGTGGGCATAGTCGCCTTCGACACGGTTGTAGTGGGACTGGGCACATACGTGTTCTTCAAGCCCAAATGGTGGTACATAGCCCTAGGCGCAGGCGCAGTAATAGCAGGCGCAGCTGCATACGCAATGTTTAAGCCGTCTTGGGGAGAAGCCGCCTTCATAGCCTCAGCCACAGCTCTAGCAATAGCCTGCGTCCTAGTCCTAGGCGTAAGCATCTACATCCTCGCAAGAATATGGATAGACACCCTAAAAGAAAGAAAAAAACGAAAAGGAGGTGAAAAAACAAAATGAAAACCAACATAAAGAAAAGCCTAAAATTTATAGCACTCTTGGTAACGTCGCTGCTCATTGCTTCAGCAAGCGCAACATACTACTATTCATTAAACATTTCAGGCACCTTAACAACCTTTACAGCAGTAATCTTCTCGCCAGGAAGCGACTGGCCTTCAGGCTCAACCATGGGAGCAGGAAACACATCAGTTTCTTTAGCACTTAAAGCCTATCCAAACACCACTCTGACCTATACGCAAGCTTTAAAAGTGAAGAACATGGGTTCAAACGCAGCCCAGATTAGATTGCGCAACGTTAATATAGATAATGGCACTAGCGATGTAGGAAATTTCACCTTCCTAAAAATCTTATTAATTGATAGCTCAAGTGAAATGAGAGGCTATCTTAACTACACAGTGTCAGGAAACAACTTCTTATTGTCTTCCAGCACTGACTATGTGTCAATAAGTGCAGGTGATACGTGGAGCATTAGAATTGAAACCAAAGCTAAGGCAACTGCGGGCACAGACATTTCAGTAAGCTTGCAAGTGGCATTAGATGTGCAAGCAGAAAGCTAAACTTTTCCCCTTTTATTTTTCCATTTTTGAGGGCAGAAAATCATGAGGTTCATTAATCTTCGAGAAATTAAGAAAAGCGTTTGCCTAGTATTAACTCTATTTATTTTGTTTACAACTCCTCGAATAGTATCCGGCAGTTTATTTTTCTGCTTAACAAGCAATATATCAGCAAGTGTTTCCTCTCCACCAGTGATTTTGCAAAACGTCACTAATTCGTTCATATACACAAATTATACAAGCGCTAGAGTCGTCGTTCCAAATGGTACGTGCGATTTAAGTGTGCTGAAAATCCTTAATCAAACAAATGACCCTTGGAAACTTCAATTGATAAAGTACAGCGATAACAATGTGAGTCGTTTGACTAATTGCACTATATGGGTTCATAATGGAGATGCGAGTGTTCAAATAAAAATTGCAAATGGGATTTACAGTAAAACAAGCGGGGATTTTTACAATTTTCTACCAGACATGGATACTTATATAACTATCACATCGTTAACGAACTCTAGTGGAATATCTTATATCTACACATACCTAAAAATTCTTAAGCCAAACACCTCAACTTATTTTCTTTACATAATTACGTTCGAACTTACATAAAAGTCCACGGATTAAATTATGTGTTGCTAATTTTTGCCTTCAGGGTTTTCGTGTATGTAGCTAGGCCTTCAATGTCTTTGACTTCTCTCCAAACGAGTTGAAGAAGTCGGCTCCAGAATTCTATGTCTGGGTGTGTTCCAGTCTTTTCTAGGCGTTGTTTTAGGCGTCTTGTCCATTCTCTTCCCCTTCTGTCAAAGTCTAAGAGTAGAATTACTTCTTGGGCTTCGCTGTTTTCCACTTCTGAGATGACGTCTAGAAGGGTTTTTCCGCCCGTTTTCGCCATTATTATGCGGCCCTCTATTCCCAAAGCCTTTAGGGCTTCAACGTCTTTTTTGCCTTCAACGATTATTGGGGTTCCCTTTGCAGATTCCTCTGCTAGGCTTTCTAAAACAAGGCGGATTTTCTCTTCTTTTTCTTGTAGACGCGCCAGCAAGGTCTTTTACCTTGATATTTGGGCTTCCATAACGGTTTTTAGGCATTCGCGGGCTTCGGTGTTGTTTTCAAAATAAAGTCTTATGGGCTTTAGGATTTTAGCCAAGTCTTTTGCCACGGCGTTTTTCAAGTCTTGAGGATGAAGCTTACCGCTTCTGTAGGCTTCTTCAAGCTCTTCGTAGCTTTCGAATGTTATGTTTCCTCCGAACTTTGAGGGGCGCTCCACCGTGAAAGCCTCTTTTTCATGGAATATTACATATTTGACTATTTCTAGCACGGGGTTCATTTCCGTCTGTTTTTCTGGGCACCATGCCCTTCTAAGTTTGGCTTTTATCTGCTCTTCCGTGTCGTGGATGAATATGGCTGTCCAAGGTTTTGACTTGCTCATTTTGCTGGCTATCACCTGTTCCAGCTTATCCTTAGTCTCAAGCCTAGCGGGTTCAGCTATTCCCATTAAAAGGTGGTGGTGCACTGCTACGGGTTTTTTCCAGCCCATTTTTGGAAAGATTTCGCGGGCTAGCACATGGGCTTTTCTCTGGTCCATGCCTCCGTGGGGTATGTCCGCGCCTATAGCCTTAATGTCCACTGCCTGCATGGGCGCGTAAAAGTATTGGGAAAGGTCTAGTTTCTCGTTTTCGCTTCTTCCCATTATTGTTAGGCAACGCAGTGTTCGGCTAAGAGTCATGTGTTTTGCAAATTTCAGCAGGTTTCGCCAGTACTCGTCGTTGTTGTGGTAAAGTTCTGAGCCGACAACAACTTTTACACCTGGACAGAAGAAACTGAAAGCTTTTTCATAGTATTTAGTAGCCATTAATATTTTGTTCCAGTCTCCGCCGAACTTGTTGTTTATGAAGCTGTGCCAATCCGCCAGGTAAACCTGACATTTTACGCCTGCTCTTATTAAATCGTTTATTTTAAACCCCGCCATCACAAGGTTTCCAAGATGCAGCAAGCCTGAAATCTCGAAGCCTATGTAATGTCCTGGATGCTCGTTGGTTTCCAGAAGCTCCCGTAACTCTTTTTCAACAAGAATCTCTTCTGTTGGCGGCTTTTTGATTAATTCCAGTTTTGTTTCTATGTCCAAACTTATCAGCCGGAAGCGTTTAGCCCTTTAAGTTTGTGTGGAAGTGAGACTTAAAAGTTGTCTCGCGGGCGCCTTGTTTCCCACGATACCTATCACTTAACTTCACTGTGGAGCCATGCGCTCCCCTCGGTTAAGCTCTCTCCGGCGTGGGAGGTTCTGCGCCCGCGCCCACCGTGTCCCATGCTTGGGTAAACCCGCCTTCATCGGCTTTTCGCCTCTGTTGAGTCCGTCTGCATGGATTTTCCGGTGGGATTAGAAGGCTCAAGGAAGAGGTCATTGCCAATTCATAGTTTCAACAAGCATCAAGTTAAATGTTGCTGTTTACGCTGGTTTTGTTAAAAATTAGCCAACGCTGGTTTATCCCTCTAGGTTTTGCTATGCATCAGCATTTCTAAGTCTATTTCGAAGGATGATGTTGGGTTTTCCAGTTCAAAGTTGTTTAATACTTCTGGGTGGATTTCGCCTAAAACGCCTACCCGCTTGTTTTTAATGTATATGGCAGCGGTTCTCCCATCCAAAAAGCTTGGGTGCTTCGCCTCTTTTATCCGCCAGTTTTCTAAGCCTAGATTCGAGAGGAGGGCTTCGCAGAAGGATTTCATCTCTGTAAAGTTTGCCGTTGAGTGGGAAGACACAGCAGCCACATGCAGTCTTCTTTCACACATGGTTTCTAGGCGCGTGTTAATTTTGGCTACATCTGAAACCTCAAAAAGCCTCTGGGGGAAACTTTCATGCTTGTTTTCCGCTAGGTTCTTCATAAGCCCGGGCAGAAGCATCTGCCTCATAATGGTGTATTCCATAGAAACAGGGTTTGCCAATTTCACTGGGTTTTCGGGCTTAACACGCATGAACTCGTAGTGAACCCTTTCATTGGTTAAAGTGAAGTTCATAACCTCCATAAAGCCTAAACCCACCATTATCTGCCGAACCAAATCTGCAGTCATGGAGGCTGGATGTTTCTTGCCAACGGTGACTGTTTTCGGAATAGTGGGCTTAAGCCTATAATAGCCGTAGCCTATGGCAACCTCTTCAACAAGGTCAACCTCATGCAATATGTCAATTCTGTAAGGCGGTATGGCAACTTCTAAAACCCCTTCTCCGGCCTTATCTGCGCCTAACCGACACTTCTGCAGACATTTTACAGCTTCCTCTTCTGATATCTTTATGCCCAAAAGCCTACTGGCATAGTTTACCCTAAGCCTCATTTTCTCAGCTTCAAGGTTTGGCGAAACCAATGTGCGGTCGGGATATTTCACATAAACTTTTTCTAGGGTGGCACCCATGTCCGCCAGAGCCGTGGCTAAAACTTTGAGGCTTTTCTCAACAGCATCATAACTTGGACCAGTGATGTCCAAAAACAGGTTTCTGGTTTCCACGCTCACACGGGTTAGTTCCCCGTTTATTATGGGCGGCATGGAAAGCACATTCCAATCCTTGTCCACGAGAAGCGGATATTTTGGCGCCCAGTCCACCAGATGCTTGTAGTCAACGCCCTTCTCATGTTTTTCCAAAATCTCCTTAGGCGTCATAGCCTCAGTTTTTCCCAAAGGAACAAACTTAACGCTTGTAGGCTCAACAGCAGTGTACTTAAACGGCGGATTAACCACATCAAGATTATGAATGCCTATAGAAGCCTTTTTTCTGTCTCTGCCTATGCCCCAGTGGAGGTCTTCCTGCATCTCCATCAATTCAACCACAGCGTCCTCGTCAAGCTTTATGTTGCGAACTATTGCCGCAAGCATGTAAGGCCTAACATCCGCCACCGCCTCATCTATTATAAGCGTCGCCGTCGGCTCTTTCGCCTCGTACTTTGGCAGTCCAGTCTCCCACTCCATGAAGCCTTTAAGGGCTCTTGCCACTCCCGCGTAGCTGCAGAAGTCTATGCGGTTTGGGTTGTACTCCACCTTCACATAGTCCTCGCCCTTTTCTTCAATGTCGAAGCCTATCCATGGAAGCCACTTAGCCAAGTCCTCAACGCTCAGCGATCTTCCAACAAACCTTGAAAATCTTTCCGCGTAAAGGGTAATCACTGGCATAGCGGCGTCCTCCTAAGCCAGCCTAAATTGTTACCATAAAGCATTCTTATATCGTCTAAGCCCAACTCAATCATGGCTAGACGTTCTAGGCCTCCGCCCCAAGCCAGCACTGGATACTTAATGCCCATGGGCGCTAGGACTTCAGGCCTAAACATGCCCATACCGCAGAGCTCCATCCAACGTTTAAGCTTCGGATGATAAACCATGGCTTGGGCTGAAGGCTCAGTGTATGGGAAATAGCACGGCCAAAACTCTATTTTCTCCAGCCCGAACTTCGTGTAGAAGGTTTTCAAGGTTCCCATCAAATCCCGCAGGGTTACTCTTTTGCCGACAACTATGCCTTCAATCTGGTGGAACTCGGCAATGTTTTTGTATGTCACCTGCTCGTTTCTGTAAACCCTGTCCACGGAGAAAACTTTTATGGGCGGCTTCTTATGCGTTGCCAAATGCTTTATGGTTTCAGCTGTGGTATGTGTCCTCAAAACAAGTTTTCGGGCTTCTTCACGGCTCCACTTGTAACCCCAACCCTTAGAACCAGTAACCCAGCCGTCTTCATGGGTTTTAGCCACGCCTTCCACTATCTTTTCCTTTGGAAGCCTTCCAAGTTTAGGATTAGCCAAATAAAAAGTGTCCATCATTTCGCGGGCAGGGTGGTCTTGGGGCTGGAATAGGGCGTCAAAATTCCAGAAGGCAGTTTCCACCAGTGGTCCGCGGATTTCCGTGAAACCCATTTCCAAGAAGATTTCGCGGGCGCGTTTTATGATCTGCTGTAGTGGATGCGCTTTTCCCATGGGGGCGCTGGGGCCGGGGGCTGCAACATCAAACTTTGTCAGCTTAACGGTTTTCCAACGCTTCGTCATTATAAGCTCAGGAGTAAGCTGGGTGACTTCCTCAAAAATCTCAAGCCCCCTTCTAATTGTTTCCCAGCCCTTCGCTGTAAGCTCCAATTCGCGGTAAGCTTTCTCTTCAAGCTCCACAAGTTTGCGCCCTCTAAGAACATTTACAGCCTCTTTAAGTTCCCGGCTTAATTGTTCAACGACGACGGACCCCCTCTCAGAAATTAAACTTAGAAGGTGCTCATCATTTCCTAGGGGCGGCTCCGCCTTCGATGTCAAAAGACATTTTTGACCCTTAATCATGCCCCATCCTTTCTTTTTCAACCATCCCAAGGCTATGGGCAAAAGATTAGCTTCAAGCTTGGCTTCGCGGGCTGCTTCCTCAACTTCTGCCTGTCCGCCTAGCTTGATGAGTGCGCGTGTTAAGAGCCGTTCAGGCACTCCAACTTTGGCATAGTTTTTCCCTTCCTCGGTTAAGGATACAACCCTATATTTCTGTGAATAAAGCGAAACCAAATTCTCCGTTGAAAGGGTTAATGCTGCTCGCATGACGGCTGCGTCTGCTAAACCGCTTTTTTCAGTTATCTTCTCAACGGAAGCCTTGCCGCCTAGCTCCTGTAAAGCAAGCAATGTTTTCCGTTCATTAAGGCGCAAACTAGCCAATTTTCCACATCTCCAAACTATTTTTCCGCCTTGTTCCACAAGCTTTGTAATGTTTACATAAAAGTGTTTGAAGTGTTTTTAAGCTATACCCTCGACTGCGGAAAAGTTTGCGGTTTTTTATGGAAATTGGCGGGGCATCCCTTCACCGCATTAAAAGTTTCATACGCGTTATTTATGGATTATTTTACATGCGTCTGACTTTGCTATGTTGTTTGGATGATTTCCCGCGCCTTATCCATAAACTTTCGTTTTTTACGCTGGTGTTCCTCAACAAATTTTAAGACCATGTCTATTGTTTGCTTTTTATGTTCTCCGCACAGGAGTTTTCCAGTTTTGCAGTCATGGTAAGTCCTTACAATCGCGTCGTCGTCTTCGACGAAGTGGAACATGCAGATTTCGTAGACTGGACAGATTTCTGGAACTCCGCCCAACTCGCGTTGCTCTTTTATTGTTGCTCTTCCGCCAGTGAAAGCGTCAGAAATCCTTTCAGCAATGGTTTCAGGCTTGTCGTGTAAAGTGAAGTAGTTCATGAGGCGTTTACTCATTTTCGGCGAACCGTCAAGCCCCTTCATAAGCTTGTGGTAGGTGGAGGAAGGAGGAATAAATCCATACTTTTTCTGGAAGATTTGGGCAATATCTCTTGTAAAGCGGATGTGGGGGTCTTGGTCTACGCCAACTGGTATAACCGTGGGTTTCGGCCCGCCGAAATCTTCAAGCTGAGGCAGAAGGATGTCTCCAGCTTGTATAAGCGCTGCCAAGTAAAGTCCAATGTTGCGTTCTCCGTAAATTGCCTTCATAGTTGCCAAAGTAACTGCTCTTCCGAAGATTATGGCTAAATCTTTAACGCGGTTCTCTTTAGACTGGCGGTAAATATACCCCTTATCAGGGTCAAACCCTAAGGCGAGAAGGTCTGCAACGTTATCTATGGCTATTTTCTCGCTTTTATCAAAAGGAATCTTATTATCCTCATAGGCTTCTATGTCAGCTATGCAATAGAAGGTTTGGGCGCCGTGCTGCTGGAAATAAATTATTTCTTTTGCAGTCATTAAAGTGCCTAGGTGAAACTCGCCTGTGGGTTTTATGCCGCTTAAAACGGCGAAAGCCTCGCCTTTCAGCATGGCGTCCAGCACTTTGCCAAAATCGCGGTGCCCGAAAACTATGCCGCGTCTCATGTAAACCGAAGGATTTAGCACTTTGGGCAGAAGAGGCTGAAAAGGTTCAATTCCAAACTCCTTATACAACCTTTCATAGTCTGCAACCATGCTTGTTCCGAAAGGATCTAAAACTGTTTTTTTGTCGGTTTCAGACTGCACTGCGGCTTCCTCCACCAAATTTGATGGGAAATATACGTTTTAAACAGCTTTTAAGTTTAAGCATGTCTCCTATATAAAACAAGTAAGTATCAGCGAAGGTTAATGCCAGTCCAACCCATCTACCCAAATACAAACTTGGATAAGCCATTTTTAAGTTTTTTGGAAAACTATTTAAGCAGTTGTATTTCTATGGGAAAACTCGGTGTTGTGGATTATGAGCGCCAAGGAAACAGTTGACTTTAACGTTTCCTCAGCCTATCGGCTTTTGCATCCCATGCATACAGTGCTTGTTTCATGCGTTGGCAAAACTGGAAAGCCTAACATTATAACGTTAGCATGGGCCATGCCTACTTCCATAAGTCCGCCACTGGTTGCTGTAAGCATAGGGCCTAGGAAACATTCGCACAAGCTTATTGAGGAGACGAAAGAGTTTGTGGTAAACATTCCAACCATAGAAATTCTTAAGGAGACGCTTTTCTGCGGCAGAGTCAGCGGAAAAGACCGCGACAAGTTTAAGGAGGCAGGATTAACGCCATTGCCAGCGAGAAAGGTTAAGCCTCCAGCAATAAAGGAATGTGTTGCTCACTTGGAGTGCAAGCTTCACGCTCAATTCACTACAGGCGACCACACGGTCTTCGTCGGCGAAGTTGTCGAAGCCTACGCAAACAAAGACGCCCTAGCCGGAGATAAATACAACCTTGAAAAGGCGAAGATGATTTTCCACTTGGGCGGAGACGAGTTCGCCACCCTCCAGCCTAAGATTTTAACGCCGAAAATTTAAGCGAAAACGCCTAAAACTGGTAGCTTTCTCCAGGGTTCAAAACCACAACCTTCACTTGGGAAGCTTTTTCCCTAACTTTTTCTGCGAACTCAGAGGCGGACTGAGCCAAAACTGGAAAAGTCTTGTAATGCATTGGAATAACCGCCTTAGGCTTAAGCATTTTAACCGCTTCAGCAGCCTCCAAAGCACCCATCGTATAGTAGCCTCCTATAGGGATTAAGGCCAAATCAAGCTTGTAAAGTTCTCCGATGAGGCGCATATCCCCGAATAGTCCAGTGTCTCCAGCATGATACACTGTTTTGCCTTCGCCCTCAACAATTACACCAGTCGGCGCGCCCCGTGAAGAAGTGTGAAAAGCTTGAACCATGTAAAGTTTTACGCCTCTAATTTCCGCGCTTCCACCAATGTTTAGCCCCACAACATTTTTAACACCATTTTCTTCAGCGTAATTTCCAAGCTCAAAAGTCGCCACGAAAACTGCATTGGTTCTTTTGCAGATTTGGAAGGCTTCACCTAGGTGGTCGCCGTGGTCGTGGGTAACATAAACAATATCAGCTCTACCAATTTCCGAAGCTTTCACGGGAGAAGCGGGGTTTCCATCAAGCCAAGGGTCAATTAAAACAGTTTTGCCTGCAATTTCAATTTTGAAGGCAGCATGCCCAAACCATGTTATCTTAGCCATTTCGCTCCCTCAATTAATCAACATTTTTAAACTATTAATGAAATAGTTGATAAGGTTAAAGGTTTAGAGTGGACGAAAGTTGAACGGTTTTGACGAGGAAACCTACAAAAAGCTTCGTTTGTCCGGGAGAATCCTCCGCGAAACCCGTGAAGAGCTTAAGGGTTTTGTCCGCGAAAACATGCCCATAATAGATGTTTGCGAAAAAGCTGAAAAGCTAATAAGAGAAAAAGGAGGAAAACCAGCCTTTCCATGCAACGTTTCAATAAATGAAATAGCAGCCCATTACACCTCCCCGCCCGGCGATAATAAAACAATTCCCGAAGGCTCGCTGGTGAAAGTGGACATAGGGGCTCATGTGGACGGTTACGTGACGGACACGGCCGTGACCATATGCTTTAACCAAGAATACAGGGACCTTGTAAATGCGGCGGAGCAAGCCCTAAAAACGGCGATAGACGCCATCCGCCCAGAAATGCCCACTTCAACGCTTGGCGCCTTAATTGAAAAAACCATAAAATCCCGAGGTTTCAAACCCATCTCAAACCTTACGGGTCATCAGGTTGGAAGATACCTGATACATGCTGGCACTTCGTTACCAAACGTTTCCCATGTTTCCTTTTCAAAATTGAGGCTTGGCGTAACCTACGCTATTGAGCCCTTCGTTACGCTTCCAGATGCTGTTGGAAGAGTTGAAGACAGCCGTGAAGTCACAATTTACCGTTTCCTTAAGCAAAAAACAATTAAAAACCAATATGCGAAAAAGCTTCTGAAACATGTTGAGGAAAACTTTAGGACATTGCCTTTTGCTGAGCGGTGGCTTCAAGGCGCAATTCCAAAAGAACATTATAGGGACGCCTTTCAAGAGCTTTTGAAGGCAAAAGTCATCATGGGCTATCCGGTTTTTATTGAAGTTAGCAGAAAGCCGGTGGCGCAAGCGGAGCACACAGTGCTAATGGTTGAAGATGGATGCGTTGTTTTAACCTAGAATGGGAAAGCCTCTCTCCCCTTCTCGCGGACTTCTCTGTATATGGCTGTTATCAACATTTTCTCGTTGCATTTCTGGCATGGCTCAACTTCCTTGAAGATGTAGTCGCCGCGTTGGAATTCCCTGACGCTTTTGAAACCGCACTTCCTACATTCAATGGTGGTTGTTATCGGAGGCGTTTCAATTCTTAAACGCATAATGCGCTTTCTGGTTTGAAAGAGCACGTATGTGGATGATGCCACGCCTATAAAACCTATAAGTAGGAGGTATGCTGCGACAACATCGTTTCCGTAGTTGTATGCTTGAATTGCAAGGATAAGCGCTGAAAGCGACAATGCTAAAGTTACAAATATTATCAGCAGCACAACCGAGGAAACTTTTGTTGCCACAGACGAGGAAGATCTGCTCATTTCATTGTCCTCCTATTGGCCTATGCCTATGGTGTTGCCCACGCCAACGATAATAACTTTGTCGCCTTCTTTTGTTCTTTCCAAGATGACTTGCTTAATCCTTTCAATGGTTTTGTCAACAGATTCGAAGATTTCCTTGCGCATGGGTGAGACCGCGTCGCCAATATCCTCCTTAATTATTACTGCGTTAATTGGAATACGATATTTTAGTATGGTTTCTTCAATTTTGAACTGGTCTACGCCTGGACCGCCTATGGCTGCGCCCACACCCTCAGCTACTTCACCGATTTCTTCACCTTCAAGCTTCAAAGCAGCATCAATCATAATTATGTTTGCTATTTTACCCTCGTTTTCCTCTATAACCGTTTTAACAGCGTCTCCAGGTTTGCCGACGTTTCCACCAGGGCCTTCAGCCTTTACCACGTAGGCGGTGCGGCCCTCAAAAGGCACAGTTGCAACTACACAGTCTTTAGCGATTTTTCTTACAGGCTGTCCATGCATAAGTTTAGCTGCCACCAGCGCGCCTACTCCGTCGCCTATGGGCTGGCCATAAGCAAAGGCTTTTAATGCGCTGGCGTAGGCTTCAGCCTCTCGCATTACGAGGGGCAAAATCATCTGTATCTGCATTATGACGTAGAGGCTTAGGGTTTTCTTGCCAAGCAAATAGTAGTGCCTTATCACCTTGTAAATGTAGTTCAGCGCCATCGCCGCTTCAAGAGTGTTCTCCAAGTTGTTGGTTTGAGTTTCATCTGCCGCCGGTGCAAGAAGCTTCACCTCATCCTTGAAGCGGTTATCCCTAACATCCAATATGTGCTCAAGTTTCCAAACTACGCCTGCGGGGTCCAGACTTTGAGGTGTTATTGTAAAATACTCAAGGAAACGGTCAACCCTGGCTGTTGGGTCTGTTTGAGGCTTGCCAATCTCCTTAATAGTTTCTATGGCTATTTTTCGCCCCTCATCACGGATATATCTGAGCTTGTAGAGGGAGCCCTCAACCTCCCTAAGCATAATATATAGTTGAATTCTCTGTCCGTAAAATAGGGAGATAAATATGAAGCCGTAAATTACAAGGGTTAGAACTTGCGAGAAGATGTCTCCTCCCGGAAACTGGAATAGTTGACTTTGCAGAGCAGCCATTACCGCCATTAGGTTCACAAGCTCACCTTCGGAAAACTATTAAATGCTTAGTTATAAGTTTTAGGTTATTCCACGTAGTTTGCGCCTTTTATATTAAATTTCTGAATTCTCCATTTAAATGGAAAATAAAGATTATTTGTGCAAACGTACATGTGATTAAACGAACGCCTATGCCAATAAAATACTTTGAAGCTTTAGATGTGAAAAAGCGTGTTGACGAGATTCTTGCAAACTTAGACTTGTTCCATGTAGTGCCTCAATTTGTTTTCTGCGTTAGAAGCAAAGGCTCCAAGTCAACACGCATAATTGCACGCATCCACGGTTTAGGCAAAATCTGGCAAGAAACCCTTAACCTTCCCCCTTCATACATAATAGAGGTTATTTCTGAACGCTACGACAAACTGCCCGAAGAAGAGAAAGAGAAAACCCTAATCCATGAGCTCCTACATATCCCCCAAGGATTTTCAGGAGGTTTCAGACCTCATAAGGGCTATGTAAGCCGCAAAAAAGTAGAACAGCTTTACGCAAAGCTAAAGCAAAACCGAAACAGGCCAAAGTTGCAGTGAAATTTTTAAGCAACCAAAAGAATGAAAAGGAAAAACCTCAACTCTGGGATGCACCACGGCAAAACATGCACTGAAAACTTTATGGCACAACGGCGTTTACGTTCCCCGCTATGATTACAAAGGATTATGCATAAAAATTAAGGGAAAACCAGTAAAGCTTAGTCAAAAAACCGAACAAATGGCTTTAGCTTTAATCAAAAAAGTGCAATCTGCATCGCCACCGGACAAAGTCTTCTACAGAAACTTCATGCAAGATTTTCTGCAACAACTGCAAACCGAAAACCCGCAACTGGAGTTTTTGAGGGCCTTCTACACTGAACACTTGAAAAATATAGAAGAAAACGATTTCGAACCCAATGCTGCTGTTAACGCGGAAATCGACTTTTCAGAAATTTTAGCCTTCTTGGAACAGGAGAAAATGGCAAAGCAGAATTTGACTAAAAAGGAGAAGAAGAGGCTTGCAAAACAGAGGAAAGCCCAAAGGGAAGCCTTAAAGAAAAAGTTCGGCTACGCCCTCGTCGACGGGAAAAAGATAGAGATAGCAAACTGGACAGTGGAACCGTCCTGCCTGTTCATGGGGAGAGGAAACCACCCGAAAAGGGGTAAATGGAAAGAAGGCCCAAAAGAAGAAGACATAATTCTAAACCTCTCCCCGGACGCGCCTAGACCGCCGGGAAATTGGAAAGCCATAGTTTGGGAACCGGACAAAATGTATGTTGCAAAGTGGCAGGACAAACTTACAGGAAAAATGAAGTATGTGTGGTTTTCTGACTCAGCATTTCTAAAGCAAAGGCGCGAATATGAAAAATTTAGGAAAGCTGAAAAACTTGGCAAATTACTCCCAAAAATTGAAGAACATATAATGAAGAACCTTGAAGCTAAAAACGAAGAAAGAAGGAAAATAGCAACGGTATGCTGGCTTATTTTGACTTTAAACATGCGAGTAGGCGACGAAAAAGACCCTGGAGAAGCAGACACGGTGGGCGCCATAACCCTAAGACCCGAGCACATAAGAATAGATGGCGACACATTGCATTTTGACTTTTTAGGAAAAGACTCTGTAAGATGGGAAAAGTCGGTCAAAGCCCCCCAAACAGTGATGAAAAACATTGAACAATACTTAAAAACATGCAGGGAATACTTGTTTGAGGGAATAAACTCCAAAAAAGTTTCAAAGTTTCTATCTGAAAAGATGAAGGGTTTAACCGCTAAAGTCTTCAGAACATGGAGAACAACAGACGCAGTAAAGACATATTTAGACAAATGCGAAGTCAAAATAGGTGATGCTGAACCATTAAAGCAGTTTCACGCTAAGATGGCGAACCTTGAAGGCGCGAAAATCGCCAACCACAAAAGAAAAGTTCCAGTAAACTTTGACGAAAGACTTGCGAAAAAAGAGGCAAAACTGAAAGAGTTAATGCGCCATATGGAGGAGGCACGTGGTAAGGGGAGGAAAAAAGATTCTATTTTAGCCAGAATTGAAAAGACAAAACTTGAAATAGCTTTAATGAAGGAAACCAAAGAATGGAACTTGGCGACTTCTCTCAAATCCTACATCGATCCTAGGGTTTACGCCCACTGGGCTGCAAAAGTGAACTTCAACTTGGAAAAGTTATATCCCAAAACGTTGAGAAAAAAGTATGGGTGGGCCTTAAATAAACTGTTAAAGGCTTACAATGCCGAGAAAGATTTTAAAACTTAGCTATCGTATCATGCTTAGAGCCATAAAAGTGTCTAAGGTTCCCCTCATAACGTCTCCTTGCGTGATTATTCCTACAACTTGGCCTTTATCAACCACGAGGAGCCTTCTAATATTCTTCTCTAACATTAGCAAGGCGGCTTCGCCAAGTCTTGCCTCCGCTTCGATAGTGACCAGGGGGTGACTCATAACCTCTCCAACTGTGACTTTCCTAGAACACAATTCTTGGGGGCAAACCCTTTTCATGATATCCCTTTCAGTTAAAATGCCTACTGGTTTCCCGTTTTCATTAACCACCACAGAGCCTATTTCGTTTTTAACCATGAGATCAATAGCCTTAATCACTGGATCTGTTTTTTCCACGGCTATAATGTCTTTTGTCATAACATCCCTTACAGTGACAACAATCCCCATAACCAGCCCTCCAACACAATATCATTATTCATAAGGTGCTTTTTTAAGCTTTTACAAATTGAAAATTGAAGAGAGGCCGCGCGTAGAAATGGCGAATTTAAAGTGGGGCTGCCAGCTTTCCCGGGTTCGCGTGGCCGAAGACCACACTACAGCCGGGAACGGAGCGCGGTTTAACTTCCGAGTTCGGAATGGGATCGGGTGGGTCCCGCGCCCTATGGCCGGCAAACCCCAAGATACACGTTAAGCCATTGCTCATTAACTTTTCGCTTCTTGTTTAAAGTGGTTTTCTTTGCGTCTCTTTTATTTTGTCAAAGTGCGGGTCAGTTGATATTATGGCTTCAGCTTTTCCTATAATTGCTGTTGCCGCATGTATTGAATCTCTAGGGTCTAATCTATATTTCCTAATAAGTTTTAGTGCTAGAGTCAGCAACTCTTCATCTACTTTTGCTATTTTCATATTTGGGAAGTTAAGGAATGCTTCACCTGCATGTATTGCGTCTTCAACTGATCTATACTTTTTAACAGCCAAAATTATTTCGTCAAAGGTAAGCACCGATGAAAATGCTTTTTCCTGGCCTTGCTGCACTTTTCTAAGGACGTTTCTCGCTCTTTCGCCCGTTTCATCAAGGTTTAAGGCAGCGTATATAAAGACATTCGAATCAAGGTAGAGCATTTATTCCGTTCGTTCTCCTAACTCTTCCTCGTAAATATGCGCTTCTATTCTGCTTATGGACGGGCCTTTCTTTGCTATATTCTCTAAAGTGCTTACAGCGTCAAAAAATTGTTTCTCTAACACTAGTTTTCCATTTTCGATTTTTGAACGTCACTTTGGAACCTGGATTTTAAGCGCTTTTCTAAATGTTCGCGGGATAACCACTTGCCCTTTTGGTCCGACTTTCATTTCTTCCTCTATCATTTTCATACTACAAGTTATACAATTGTAATACTCAAATTTATACATAATACAGGTTTCAACTTTCTTTCTCCAGCAGAACTTCCCAGATTCCGAACCCGCCTACAGTTTCGGGACGCTCCACCGGATTGTACCACTTCTTTTTAGTGCCTATTTTTGCGCGCATTTTCCACCCGAAGGATTTCGGTTCCTTTTCTATTCTTTCTAGGAGGCTGTCTATTTTCTGGATTATTTCTTTCCTGTCGTTTTTGTCAATTTGATCTGGGTCTATTTCTGCCTCTTTGCCCAGTGTCTCTATTTCGGATGTGAATTTTCGGAGTTTTTTGAGGTTTGTTGTAGCTGTATACCAGAAGCCCCAGTCTTGAGCTAGAATTTTGGCTATGTGAGCAGCGTCTATCTGTTCTTTTTCTGTTCCTTCGCCTATGCTGTGGGCTTTCAGGAGGAGCAGGCAATCTTTTAGGTCTTTTACGCTGAAGGCTTCCCACATCTGTATTTTTTCAAGAAGCATGTCCGTGACGGTGATTGTGGGATAGTCCAGCTCCAGTCTTCCTTTGAAGTCGATGGGGTGGTTTGCCACTAAGAGCTTGTCGAAGAATATGTCCACGTAGAACCAGCCTTTGGGATGATAGTATATTTGTCTTTCAGAGGCTGCTGTTGAGAGGGTTGCCCTTCTTTTTGCATAGCCGAGTTTTTCGAAGAACTCTTTTATGCGGTTTCTTTGGCTGCTGTATGCGATAAAGTCTATGTCGCTGTATTCTTGTCCCTTAATCATGCCTGTTCCTGTTCTGCCAAGTTTTCTGGCGAAGTCCTTGTGTTTTTGACTGTGGATGGCTATGGCTAATCCGCCTAAAATTCTTAGAGTTAAGCCTTCATTCGTGGCTTTTTCAACGATTTCTTGGGCTTCGTGGAGGAAAATTTCTGTGGGAACTATGCCTTCCCACTCTTTTGGCAGTTCACGTTTAATTTCCTTTTCCACAAGCCAAGCCATTCCGTCTAACCCTCTATTCTTTGAAGTCTGTTGATTTTGTTGCCTTTAAACTCTATTAGAAAAGCCCTTAGTATTCCTTCTGCATATTCGCTTCCAGGGTTAACGCAGTAGGTTCTTCCAATTTTTATGGAGCCTGAAGACTCGTGTATGTGGCCGTGAAGCCCCATGAATGGCTGATATTTCTCAATCATTTTTCTAACAGCCTTTGAGCCTACTGGGACAAGTACGACGCTTCCGTGTTGGATTATGGGATTTAGGTCCTTGTCTAGAAGTGGGGCCTCGTCGATTTTTGACTGGTATGGCGGTGCATGAAAGTTGAATATTGCGTTTTCCACGTTTTTAAGCTGAGATATGTATTTTTCAAGTCTTTCCTCAAGTTTGTCTTCTTCCTCTTCGCGGGCTGTATTCCAAGGGGTGGGGTTCACCCAACCACAGCTGACCATCTCATGCGCGTCGTCGATTTCTACTACTTTGCCTTCTCCGTTTATCACATGTTTATGTTTGTTGACTATTTCGTCCACTGCGAGTCTGTCGTCGTTTCCTGGGCATACAACCACTCTGGTTTCGTCTGTAAGTTTCTGGGGGATTAGGTTAAGCCATTCTTTAAGCGTTGAAATCATTACTTTGTGGAAAACTTCGTCAACCTTTTTAGGGTTTTTGCACATTTCCTCATATTCGCTTTCATTGGTTACGTAAGGGTAATAGCCTATCCCCTTTACGTCTTTAATGGCTTTTTCCAATTCACTTGAATCTATGGTGTGGGTTTTTTTAAGGTGGTAATAAGTGTATTTTCCATCTTTTCTCTCCACTATTGGCACAATCATCTTCCCAGTTAAGTCTCCGCCGCAAATGGCCACGTTAACCTTAAGCATGGCTGAAGCATTTAGGAATTTTCGCCATGTTCCCTCTGATCCATGCATGTCGGTTGCGAAAAGTATCCTTGTTAGTGTTCCGCCTTTTTCCTTTCGAAATAGAAAACTCACCTTTGTTTCACCATGTTCAGTTTACATGAACTGATGCAGCGGAGTTATTTAAAATTATGCCGTAAGGAAAAGGCTTAAATTTACTTAGCGTTAAAACATTGGGAATTGGGTGTTATAAATAAAATGAGTTCAAGAAAACCTGAACTTTTTGCTAGAGAGGCAACGGGACTTGTGAGGGAGATTGGCTTCACCTTAGGCGTCATCATAATCCTCAGCCACGTAGTGGGCTTAGGCTGGCAGAAACGTGTCTTCCAGTTCACTGGAGCAAGACCCATGCCGACGGATATGATGCCCCTTGGGCTTCCAGCCATGTTTTGGGCTTTCTTGGCAGTTGGAATAGTTGTGTTGATAACTGGCTATGCAGCGGGATATGTTGCAGCGGCAATGCCCAGATCCGGCGGCGGCTACGTAACAATATCAAGGGTTATCCACCCAGTAGTTGGGTATATCGCTGGCTGGCTGATGTTCCTTGCAGAGGCTTTCTCATATGGGCTTATTGGAGTGGCAGTGTTTGAGGCTATAATGATATTCTTCAACATTGCACTGGCACCATCGACAATAGCCTTCGGATCCCTTGAGCTGTTTGTTGGAGGTTTGGCGATAGTTTGGATTTTTGCAATAATTGCACTGCTTGGAACTAAACTCTACGGGCGCCTTATGGAAGTGATGTTCTACATACCTGCAGCTATAACAATTCTCTTCTTCGCCATGTGGATTGCTGGGATATTTAACCCAAGCGCAGTTGCAGCTGGAGTTGAAGAAGTTATGGGTGCCTCAACTTCCAAAATCATGCAAACAGCCATAAACACTGGGATGACGGATCCAAGCAATGTGGCTGGTTTCTTTGACGCTTTCTCATATGCTCTTGGAGGCGCCTTCTGGGCTTACATGGGATGGTACGCAACCACATTCCTCGCTGGAGAAGTCAAAGAGGCAAACAAGAAACTTCCCATGGTGGTTTTAACAGCGGGATTCGTCGTAATGATAATTTACCTTTTGGCTTCATCGCTTTCCGCCCTATCAGCCATGGGCGTAGAAACCTACACGGATGCCGCTGGACATAAATGGAGCCTATTCCAAGCCTACGCTTGGCTAAGCTACGGTCCAGCTGCGGCAAAAGAAGCTGCAGCAGCGGCTATTCCAAACTTCCAGAGCGCTTGGAGCACTGGAATTGCCTCTATGACCGCTAGAGGATTAGGCCTAGGATGGATTTCATGGCTTATTGCTTTGGGCGGCGTGCTTTGGGTTGCCAACGATATTCCGCCGTTCCTGCTTGTTTGTTCTAGAACTTTCTTTGCCATGTCCTTTGACAGAATGATGCCTGAAAAGTTCTCCTACGTCAGCGAAAAGTGGCATGCTCCAGTATGGGCCATAATAATAACGGCTGTCTTCGCCATTCCCGCATGCATGGCTGAAGCTGACTTTCCAGCAGGTGCCGCTAGCTACTTGGCGTTTGCCGGAGTTGTTGGAACAGACATATTCGACGCGTTCTTCCTAACTATGTTCTGTGTCTCATGCATGTTGCTCCCGTTGGAGAGAAAGGACATATACGATAGAGCCGCAGTTAAACATTCAGTAGGCACAGTCGTAACCTTAGGATTCTTGGCAACCCTTGGAGGAGCCTTCTGCCTATACATCTTCGTAAAAGAGTCCCCATGGATATGGTCGCTCTTCACAACAGGAGCAGCAACAGCAGACGTAGTAAGCGCAGTTGGATTCATCGGCTGCATCGTCGTAGGCATACTCCTGTACGTCTATTATATGTACAGGAACACAACGCGCGGCGTGGATATGCGTACGCTCTACTTGAGCATACCGCCAGAATAGCCTTAAATACACATCCCATCTTTTTCTTTTTGTTGAAGCTGAGGCTTATTGCATGCTTGAATTGGACTTTATAACCGACGCGGTGGAAGAACAAATCATCCGTGGAAATCTAAGGTGGCTTGCAAACTTCAATGAAATCCACCGAAACTACAATGTAGGCGACACGGTTTTCCCCATTTATGCTTCGGGAAGCCTCCAAGAAAGAGGCTTCTTCCTTTCAAGGATATTCTCCGCCTTGGTCACTCCAAAGTATAAGGTGCACTTCCTCCTTTACAAATCTCCAAGCATAGACTCTAAACTTTTTAGAAAAATAATGCTTTCTTTAAAAAGCAAGTTCGGCAAAGACGACTGGATTTTCCTAAGCCTAGTCCAAAGCCAACCTCTTACAAAAGAAACTAAAAATGCGATAGCAGAAATTAAGGATAAAAACGTGGGCGTAGCAGCCTTCAGCCTTGAAACAAAAGAAATAGTTTCCTCTGAAAACGTTCTTGGAAAAGGCTTAACAAAACAGTTTAAACTTACAGAAGCCAAGTTTGAAGCTTTCGATTTGCCAAACTATTTGAAAAGCTTCACTATAGTGCTTTTCCTCGGCGTTCTGCTGTTGGTTTTCCTCACCCTATCTGGTTTCGCTCAAGCTATTCAGCCTCTGACGCTTCTTCTATTGGTCGCTTTTTCCCTTATAGTGGGCCATAAAGTCTACAAAACAAGGTACCATACAACATTAACCTTAAGCGGCAATGGATTCAAGCTTCAAGAAGGGCAAAAAATAACAGAGGGCAAATGGTCTGATTACACGAATGTTACGGTTTATATAACTCCAAGTCATGAAACATGTATAAGGCTTCACTCGGAAAAGGGAAAAGTAGACTTGCCTATTTCAAGGACAGGCATATCTCGAAAGGAAGCCTACAACACCATACTGCAGCTGGTGAAAGGTAAAGGTAAATAGAAAAGCTTAGCAAATTTGCGGCGTTTCCACACCAGTGTCCCACCAAGGTTTGTCCCATTTCTTTTCCACAACAGGCAGCTCTTTAAGGAGAAGCCCAATTCTCTCCGTCACCTTTGCCACTTCGCTTTTTGAAAGACAATTTTTAAGCATTTCAGTCCTTTCCGCAATGTTTCTAAGGTTCAAAGTAACCGTCAAGGCAAGCTTCTTATCTTTCTCTAGGATTCTCCGCATTTTCTGCGGGTCAATTGCCTCCGTTCCCTTTCCAATTTCATGATCCAAAAATATGGCGCAGACATCCTTAACGTCTTTTTCCTCCATTCCCACTATAATTTTTTCTTCGTCATAGTAGGGATATGAGAGTATCCTATAATCTTGGCCATGTTGCTTAAGTTCCTCTGCAGCTTCTTTCGGTGCATCAAAAATAAACTGAGCCTTTGAAAGCAGCAGAGGCTCCAAGCCTATTGTGTAAAGGTTTTCTTTATACCTTTCAAACTCGTTGTTGACTTCCACCCTATGCCTCAACTCTATACGGTCACAGAAAATGTCCAAAACAGTTATCGTCGGCAAACCTTCCTCTGTTACTCCATTGATTGTTGTAACGCGATATCTTTCACCGTGCCTCCAAGCGTTGAAACGCCTATCGTTGGCCGTGGCAAAAGACTTGTAATGGGTTCCGAAAGCTTTATCCATGTTCAAAAGAAGCCTGTAAAAGTCGGCTCCCTGCTTTTTGGGAATAATGAAATCCGTATCCTTTATTTCCCTAGCCAAAGGCCCGCCGGCATTCGCGCTTTTACAGTGAATTTTAACGGCTGCACCGCCAAACAGTAAAGCTGGAATGTGGTTTTTGCTAATACTCTTTTCGAAAGCCTTGGGATATAACTCGTGAAGTCTATGGGCGTTAACTGCTGCCCATAGGGTTACTATGGCACTTCGCATAGGAAAATACTTCAGGTCAATATATGATGGCAAGCCAAGCTCTTCCCGCAGCTCCGCCGGGTCCACAGCCGAGGTTAAGGGCAACTCCACATCATAGGTTTTGCCATCTAAATCTTGATAAAGAACAAACCTTCCCGACGCATTCACAGCGTCGTTACCTCTTGCATTATACATTTCTAATAGGCTTTCTCCTTTAAACTTCCATTACCAATGCTGCCGCCAATTCCACCAAACCCACATAATACCACCAAAGATGATAATAAATGTTATGCCAAACTCGTCTCTGCAACTGAAATTTTCAACCAACCAGAAAAACGCATATATTTTCTCTTCACACTAAAACTACTTAATTCCTCAGAGAAAGGGGCCGTAGTCTAGGCAGGTATGACGACGGGCTCCAGAACCCAACAAACGGGTTTGCGGACCGCCAAAAGCGGAATGAAGAAGTTCTGGAGCGGTCAAAGGAAGAAACCCGTAGAAACAGCCTTTTGGGCTGTTTCGGGGAAAGGTCGTCGGTTCAAATCCGGCCGGCCCCACCACTTTTCTAAGTTTTAGATGAAGTAAGCATCAATTTTTTATACTGATTGTGTAGATATAGTTAATTATGATATCTGTTGAGGAAACTGCCGCAACGGTCCTACTCTTTGCTTGGGTGATTTTCACGGCGTATTTTCTAACTGCCAACCTTTATACCTATATGAAGGAGTGCGGCTTAGAAAATAATGTTGCAGTTTACTACAACAGAAAGGTTATACACATTTTAACTGGCGGTGTGGTGGCAACTCTTGTGCCCTTCATCTTTAAAACTCCTATACTGCCCTTCACCATGGCTATGCTTTTGGCGGTTTTCCTCTACATACCCCATAAGAGGGGGAAGCTTTTGTACTGGTTTCAAACAGGGGACAACTCCTATGAAGTTTCGTTTTGCATCATGTGGGGGACAATACTGACCCTTGGCTGGATCCTTTCTGAAGGGAACTTCTGGTTTGGAGTTCTGCCTGTAATCTTCATGTCCGTCGGAGACGCCGTCACAGGGGTTGTAAGGAACCTTCTTTACAAGAAGCGAACGAAGTCTTGGTGGGGAAACCTTGCCATGGCGTCTTTTTCAATACCTACTGGAGCAGTGTTGGGAGCGGCTGGGATAATGGCAGGCGCCGCAGCATCATTTATAGAGCATTTTGAAGCAAACCCCATTGACGACAACATAACAGTGCCCCTATCCTCGTTTGTAATACTGCTGCTTGCCAAGTTTTATGCACCATGGCTTTTAGCAATTTAACAAGACAAAATAGGCCATCTTACTCGTTCTCAGCAGGCTTCTCGCTTTTCCTCGATTCAACTCTTACAAAAACCTGTCTAATGCCAATGTAGATTATCAAGCATCCGAAAATGATAATTGCTGTTAAAAGGGACAACACGGCAAGAATTACAAGCTGCCCTTTTAAGGTATCGTCAACCATCTGAAGGGAAAGCATGGAAAAGTAAAAAGTTAGGAATAGGCAAACTGCAGTAACAACAACAATAGCTGATTCAATTTTCAAGTTTAGGTGCACCTGCTTACCCATCTAGGGGTAAAGTAAGCCGCTGTTAAGAAAGGCTTTATGAATTCTGAATTCAAACCAGAACTAAACCTTTTAATTGAATATGCGCACAAAACTTAAATTGAAAGTTGCACCTATTTTTCGTGTGGAACACTTTTGAGCAGGCCAAGGCTTTTCGACAGACCAGAGTGTAGAAACTGCGTTTTCAAGGGTGGCAGCTACTGCTGGAACCAATGCCCATACAACATATGGCGAAGGCCATGAGTAACTTCTATGCAAATTTTGTTTTCGCTTTATTGAGGCTTTTTCCAGAAAAGGTAAATTTTAGTCTGCGCCAAAAAGCCTAGCTTCCTTAATGCTGTTGCAAGCTCTTCATCGCCTAGTTTTTTTGCTTTATCCGCAAATTCTTCGTGGCTTGGGTAGGCTTGGCTTGAGGGGAGAACTCTTTTTCTTGGAATGGCTCCTTTTCTCGATAATTCTATGAGAATTTCTACGATTTTTCTTCGGTTCACCTTCCTTATTTTTTCCAAGTTGTGTTTTTGGCTTGAAAGCATTTCTGGTTTAAATCCAAGCTTGTGAAGTTTTTCTATGGCTTCTAGCAGGTGCTTGTTGGGTTTGCTTTCGGCTATTTTTTGCATTCCAGCTTTTTCAAAGAATGGGTTGTATTTCGCCATTACAGCCAATGTTTCCACGTTTGGTGTTCCAGCCAAAGGCAGGGTTTCCTTAACTATTTTTACGCCTAGGCCTATGCTTCGGTATTTTGGGTGTATTATTACGCGGGTTATGGTGCTTAATTCTTTTTGAAGTTGGCTTAGGCTGCCTTTCAAAGCTTTGTTTCTTCCGAAGATTGTTGGCGGCGGATAGCTGTAAACGATTACGCCGCAGTTTTCCTCTTTGCGTTTTAGTTTGAAGATTTTTCTCGGCGGTGGAAGGCGGCTTGAACGGTAATGTAAATGGCTTAAAGCTTTGTAGTCTGCTGGCGTGCCCTCTTCAATGTGCATTTCCTTGAGGAGGCTGCATTCGCGGGCTGGCGTGTTTGGATAATAGTTTAAGGTTATTTCTCTGCCGAACCGTTTGTGAATGTGCACTGAAGGGTTCAAGTCTTCGAAAAGGTCTGTGTGTGTTGTGGCTGCCAAAACCGCCTTTCCCATTTGCCTTGCCAGCTTCTGAAGGTTAAATGTCACAATTTTAGCTGTGTCGCGGTCAAGGGTGGCTGCGAACTCGTCGAGTATCCAGAATTGGGCTTGGCTTTCCATCATTTTTGCGATTTTGTAGCGGTATTTTTGGCCGTCGCTTAGCTGTTTGTAAGTGCGCAGGAATAGGAAGGCGTCGTTTAGGCCTACGCGGCTTAAAAGTTCTAAGGCTTCCTCGAGGGATTTGCCAATTGTTTCGATTAAGGGCTTGTTTTGTTCGGTTTTAATTTTGGTGATGTTTATGCATTTTAAGCCTAAATTTTGGCGTATGTCTTTTTCTAAAGTCTTGAGCAGAATGCTTTTTCCGCTTCCGCTATCGCCCGTTATATAAACGATGTCAGTAGGTTCAATTTTCAACTCCACATTGTCGTAAACTACAAATTTTTCTTCTTTATCTAAGCCAAGTCCGAAGGCTTCAGCTACGCCTACAACGCGGCTTGTCGGGGGCTCTGGAACTGCGGTTTCATAGTTTATGTTGATTATGAATTTGCCTGTTTTTTTGTCGAATCGTCTTGTGTATTTGTTTATGTGGAAATACTCTTGTTTTTTCATCTTGGGATCACTGTTAAAACTGGTTTGGGCTGGATGTCCACGGTTGCGTAGACGGCTAGGGCTGTGCTCCAGAAAACGTCGTCGTGGGTGCCTCTTGGGTGGCTGAAGGTGATTGTGCCGTCTTTGCGGAGTTGGAATCTTTCGATGTTGAGTTCGGTTACGTAGTCGCTGCGGTAGGGTTTTTCCCATGTGAAGTATGGAAAGTGGTATTTGCCTTCTAGCATGCGCTGTTTTAGGAGTGTGGCCATTTCCTGTTTGCGTGGCATGGTGAATGTTATGCCTTCCACGTTGCTTATGCCCGCGTTTGCCATGTCTTCTGTTATGTAGTCGCCTACGCCTGTCATGTCCACATGGATTTTTTGGAGGTTGTTCCAGCGGTCGTTTAGGGCTTTTATGTAGCCGATGACGCTTGCGTAACTTGTTCCAAGGGGGAAGATTTTCAAGTGTGCGAGGTGGAGTTTGTTTTCGGTTTTTTGGGTTATGGTTAGGACGCTGTAGTCTTCGTGTTTGCCAAGGTCTAGTCCGGCGTAGAATTCGCCTTGTTGGGTTTTTTCGAATTCTAGGAGTTCTAGGTTTGGGTCTATGCATTTGGCTATTAGGCTTTGCGAAAGCCAGACGTCTTGGTCTTCGGCCCATTCGGCTTCCATTTCTCGGCGCCATCGGGATGGGTCTTCGGCGTATTGTTTGCGGATTTTTTCTATGATGTTTGCTTTTAGGGGTCCGTTGGGTTCGAGGGCTTCTTGCCATGTTACGTGGCTTTTAGTCCAGTCTTTGTAGTCTGGGTGGTTGCATATTCGCCAGAATACGCTGTCTGTGTTCCATGGCGTAGAGCTGCAGACTAGTTTGCCGTTGGTTGCGCTTAACGCGAATAGTATGGCGTCGAAGAGTTCTGTGTCGTTGGGTGTTAGGTTTGTTTCGTCCCAGTAGGCTATTTGAAGGGTGTAGCCGCGTATTCCTTCTGGGTTGTTTGGTAAAGCTTCTATTGTGCTTCCGTTTGTGAAGTGGATTATGGTGCGTTGTGTTTTGAGAACCATTCCGGGTGGGAGTTTGCGGGCGAAGGTGCCGATTCGTCTTAGAACGAGTTTTGATTGGCGTAGTCCTGGGGCCACTATGCATATGTAGCTGTCTGGATGCGTGACCGCGTACCATAAAAGCAGTGCGCTTATTATCCAGCTTTTTCCGCTTTGGCGGCACCATCGGGCGGCTAGGAACTGGTTTTGTTGGAATAGGCTTATGAGTTCTTTTTGGTAGTTGGTCGGTTCGAAGCCTACTATTTGGCGGAAGAATTCTGTGGGGTTGCTGCTTAGTTTTTGGGCTTTGGCTATTTCGGCGTCTGCCAGTATTTTTTCGCTTTGTTGGAGGCTGAACCATTTAGGCAGTATCTGGTTTGGACGCATTGCTTTGGGTTTTTTGGGTGAGCTCTGCATATTTTTTCTCCAGTTCCAGAAGTTTGGCTTCGATGCTGCGGTAGTTCACGTATTTTTCTAGGCCGCTTTCATACGCCTTATAAAGTGTGGCGATGGTTTCTAGGCGTTGCAGTTCTGTTCTGCCCAGTCCTGGCTCGGCGGCCTTTTTCAGTGCTCCGGCGAGAAGCATTAAAACTTCTTCGAGGCTTGGAAGGACTTCTGGGAGTTCAAATGTTGTTGTCACCTCGATTTTTGCACCAACAACATTTAGGCCTAGGCGTTTGAGTTTTTCTCTGATGGCTTCTGGGCTTCGGTTAAACTCTTTTGCCAGTAGCGGTATGGCTTCTCGGCTGCATCCAGCCTTCTTAAACTCTTCTATTAGGCGTTTTTCCTCTTCTGGCATCCACATTTTATGAACCATGGTTAACCACCTTCTGCTGTTTAGTGTTGCGTGCGGTTTTTCTGCTGCCCATGAGGAAACTGTTTAGAAGCTGGTTTGCTTCTTCCTTTGGAACATGGTTTTTGGCGATTACCGTTGCCTTAGAAGCCCATGAAACCGGAATAGCCGTATAATCAATGTCGTAGAAGCCATCAACATAACGGAAACTGTTCTGGGCGAGGACTATATGCCTATTCTTAGCGCCTAAAACGCCAAGGAAAACACCCCAACTAACAACGGGCACATCAATGCCATTCAAACCGCCGCTGAGGCTCTTGCCAATACTAGCATCAAACCACTCAACACAAACCAAATCACCAAGGCTTAAACCTTTAATCTGCTTAGTGACCTCCCTCATACCACCTAAACCTCAAAAGAAAAGAGCGAAAAAAAGCAAATATAAGGAAAAGCGAAATTTACCAATTCACAAATTTACAATTCCGAGGTGCAAATTTTATGATAAGAAAGCGTATCAGTTATGAGCTTAAAACTTCTATTTTCATGGGTTGCAGAATAGGATCGCTGGAAAGTTTTCTGAAGTCTTTATCAAAAGTTATAAAGACATCGCAATTTAATGCCCATGCCAGCATACAATGCAACGCATCATCTCTAGATATGGTGTCTGGTTCTACATATTCAAAATTTGTGTGACAAATTGGACAAATATTTGAACGCAAAATTCCTCTCAAATATTTAAAAAGAAGAGAGAAACTTGGGCGTAAAACGTTATGAGTTGAAACATTGGGATTTTTTATTAGAACATTCGGCAACTTTAGAAGAACGAGTGAAAGCTCTTTGTAGTTTGCTCTTGTTACTTCTTCTGCTTTTGCTTCGTCTTTAGTGCTAATCGCAGCTTGATTTTTCAAGAAATCAATTATTTCATTTAAGACGTGATGAGTAACTACAACTATGTATTTTCCGCTTCTAATTTGCTGAAAAAGTTCAACAGCCTTTTCATGGTTTACATCTTTAGTAAGGAACGCGGATAACCAAACACAAGTATCAAAATACACAAGCGGCATCGTACACTAACACCGTTTTCGCAAAGCCTTAATCATCTTAACAGCATCGACTTCTTCGTTTTTGCTTACTAACTCATCGAGAAGCCCAGGAATTTCTTCAAATGCATCCATTGTCCTTTCGGGAATTCTGTCTAAACCAATAATTTTTGCCAACTCTTTTCTTTCATCTAAATCATTTAGAATAGTTTCTTTCAAGCTTTCTGATTCGGTGAAAATCTTTCGAAAACCTGTTGGAATCTCATGTGGGATAATTTCGCGATATACATACTCTTCCTTAATAATCGTCACGGTTCTTCGTACAAAACTTTTGATTCTATTTTCTTCGTAAATAACGCTGTCACTCACCAGCTCTTCCCTCCACAAGATCTTTATTTATTTCCATTAGTTTGTTTTTTATTTCTGAAAATATTCCAATCAATCTATTTATGTCGTTTAGAGATGCCTCGAAAACGAATTCCTTTACAGGTTCTTCGGGAAAAAGTGGCCGCATTATGGTAGACGGCTTCTCTAAAAGGAAACGTAAAATACACGCTGGAAAGCGATCTTTTTCTTCAAACTCATAAATTGGAGGTTCAACAACTTTAATAACAATTTCCCAGTCAATATCTCCAAGATAACTTGTTTTAGAAAATGTTGTAAGATAAAAGCGCTCACGGATTTCCGGATATTTATAAATAAGTCTCTCTCCGACTTCAACCAAAGCAATTGCTTTATCCAATATTTTCTCATCCCGACTGAAACTTTCTATTAATCTCTCGCGTTTCGTTGTAATAACTTCTCTTAATAGATAGCTAAGCGCATTAACACTATTCCGTACATCAGCCTTGTCAATTTTATACTTATTTGAAAGTTCCTGAAAAATTTCGCTTTCAGCACCCAAAAGAGATCTGGTTAAAGAAAGATCAAGCAAAAGTCTACCGGTTCTTCTATACTCCAAAATATTTACAGCTAGCTTTTCGAATGTCTCTAAACCTACCTTTTCGATCAAATCAGCCAGCATTTTTCTTGAAGAAATACGTGCACTCAACCATTCAATCCCTCTAAAACCAGTTTTCAATTTTAATCTTTTAACAGTTTCGGTGAAAAAATAATGATTTTGACCAGAGAGCTTATTTAAATAAATTTCAAATGTAGCACTACTGACCTCTGCACTGCAGTACTTACATGCTTTTTATGTAGTGTGTGTAAATGAGACAACTATGATAAGGGTTTCAAAGACCACACTTAAAATGTTGGAAAAGTTGCGCAGAAAACTTCGCCCAAACTCTAGATGAGACCATTGGGCTTTTCATTGCTCAGCAGCACAAACAAAAACTTGAAGAAGTGTTTGGCATAAATAAGGGCAAAATTAAGCCTTTCACAGATATGAAGACCGCGGTGAAAACACTAATTGACGTATACGCTTGCTTTAGAACAGTCAATTTCCACTCAAACTAATTTTAACCTTTGTTTTCAGCTGTTATGTCTTTGAGTATTTGAAGTGTGCCTTCTTTTTCCGCTTTGCGCTTAACCGTTTCAAGGTCAACTCTTGTAAACTTCAAAATGGCTTTAACGTCTTCCACGTCTTTTTGGGCTCTTTCCCGCGGCACCTTCGCCCTTATCATCCGCAGTTTAGCCAAAACCAAGTCTTCTGGCGTTTGATAATACGTGGGCAAGCCTAGAATCGTGCCGCGTTTTTTGGCAAGCTTCTCCCTTGAAAGTATTATGTCTACTGTTAAGGGCGACTTGCCGTCTCTAAACGTGATTACGCCATACCCCGACTTTAACGCATCGTCAATTTTCTTCTCTTCTACGATTAAGCCAGCTCTTTTCAAAGCTGAAACAAGCTTATTTCGCCATTCGCTTCCAACAATAGCAACCACAACATCAACATCCACAGTGGTGCGCGCCCTACCATAATAGCTAACAGCCAAAGCGCCGGTAAACATGTAATCCAACCCGAAAGCGTTAAAGCCTTCAACAACCCGTTTCACAAAGCCTTCAAAGCTCTCCAATTCTTAAGCCTCTCTCCTAAAACGTTTTTCAAACATGAGGCGTTCCCGCACAAGTTCAATAAGCTCTTCTTCGCTTATGCCTGGATTTTGAGCCTTAACCCCTTCAGCGCAAACCCTAATGCACACGCTGCTCATGTTAATGGCTAAATTAACCCTCTCCTCGCGCTTCAACCCAAGGCCCAGCCAGACACCGCACATCACCCATCAATATTAGTGCTTTTCCCTTAAGAAACATTCCCTCAACAATATACGCGTATAAAAAGGGATAAAGGCGAAGGGCAAACGGCAAAATGTGAAAACTTAGAAGCGCGTTATGAGGTTGCATACGTATTTTCGCATGGTTTCCGCCATTTTTTCCAGAGTTTCCACAGGATAAGGCTTTAGGCTGCTGTATTCCTTGTTTAAAGTGTCTCCGGGTATGAACTGTTGCAGGGCATAGTTTTCAGCGCCCTTTACCCTTTCACCTATTTTGGCTAGGTCTGTTTCTTCCACCAGCCTTGGAACAACAGTGGTTCTAAACTCGTATTCCACTTTACCAGCCTTCAAAACCTCAATGGTGCGCATCAGCTCCGCTGTTTCCGCTGCGCCTAAAAGCCCATACTTCTCCACGCTTGTTTTCACATCTAAAGCCACATAATCCACATGGGGTAGACACTCCTCCAAAACTTTAGGGTTAAAACCGTTAGTGTCAAGCTTAACCGCAAAGCCCCGCTCCTTAAGCCTCTTCAAAAACTTAGGCAACTCCTTATGAACTGTGGGCTCGCCGCCAGTCACAACCACAGCATCCACATAACGTTTACGCTCCTCCAAAATCTGCAGAGCCGTCTCCTCGTTTAAGAAAGGAGGCTTAGGATCCACCACAATCCGCCAATTATAACAGTAGGGACAACGCAAATTGCAGCCAGGCGTGAAAAGCACTGCAGCTACATTGTTTGGAAAGTCTATTAGGCTTGTTTTCTGTAAACCGCTAAACTTCATAAGGACATCACTGGGCTGGCACAGCTGCTTGGGGGATAACCACCGCCTTTTCAAAGGTTCTGCGAATGGCGAATTCCGCCTGTTTTCCATCATTCCACTGGTCCACAGGCCGCAAATAACCCACAACCCGCGAATAGACTTCGCAGCTGGCTCCACATTTTGGACACTGCTTCTGCTCGCCGCTTAAGTAGCCGTGGGTTGGACAGATGCTGAATGTAGGCGTCAAAGTGAAGTAGGGCAGACGGAAGTTCCAAGCCACTTTGCGGACAAGCTCTGCGGCAGCCCTCCAAGAATGAAGCTTCTCGCCAAGGTAAATGTGGAAGACTGTTCCGCCCGTGTAAAGCGTCTGAAGCCTATCCTGATGCTCCAAAGCCTCAAACAAGTCAGCCTCATGATCCACAGGAAGTTGCGTCGAATTCGTATAGAAGGGTTCAGCGCCCCTAGCCAAATACCTCTCGTTGGCCGTAACTATGTCTGGATATTTACGCTTGTCTATGCGCGCCAGCCTATAGCTTGCGCCTTCAGCAGGCGTAGCCTCCAAATTGTAAATGTTTCCAGTCTCCTCCTGAAAGTCTGAAAGCTTCCCCCGCATGAAGTTCAAAACCTTCACTGCAAACTCTAAACCTTCAGGAGAGGCTATACCAAAGCCGAAAAGGTTCATTACAGCTTCGTTCATGCCTAAAATCCCTATGGTTGAAAAGTGGTTCTTCCAGTACTTCCCAAAGCTTTCCTTTACACCGCGGAGATAACGCCTAGAATACGGGTATAAACCCTTCTCAGTGAACTGTTCAAGGGCTTTACGCTTTATTTCCAAACTGTCTTTAGCAGTTTCCATAAGCGCCTCCAAACGTTCAAAGAACTCGTCTTCATCCTTAGCCAAATATCCCAACCTCGGAAGGTTAAGGGTGACAACACCTATGCTTCCAGTTAACGGGTTTGCCCCAAAAAAGCCTCCTCCCCGTTTTCGAAGTTCACGGTTGTCTATCCTTAGGCGGCAGCACATGCTCCTTACATCTTCAGGTTTCATGTCACTGTTGACAAAGTTGGAAAAGTAGGGCGCACCATACTTGGCGGCAATCTCAAAAATTTTCTGGGAAGCCGCCGACTCCCAGTTGAAATCCTTAGTTATGCAGTACGTGGGAATTGGAAAGGTGAAAACCCTTCCTTTGGCGTCGCCCCTGCTCAGCACTTCGGCAAAGGCAATGTTGAACATTTCCATCTCCTTTTCCATGCCGCCATAAGTTTCATCCAAGACTTTTCCGCCGACTATTATGGGCTCATCCATCATGAACTCTGGAACTTCCAAGTCTAAAGTAACATTTGTGAAAGGCGTCTGAAAACCAACCCGCGTAGGCACGTTCATGTTGAAGAAGAACTCTTGAAGCGCCTGCTCCACTTCTTTTTGGCTTAGTCCGTCGTAATGGATAAAAGGAGCCAAATAAGTGTCAAAGTTGGAAAAGGCCTGGGCTCCTGCAGCTTCGCCTTGAAGCGTATAGAAAAAGTTAACTATCTGTCCAAGGGCTGTTCTGAAGTGTTTTGCGGGAACGCTTTCAATTTTGCCTGGCACTCCGCCAAACCCTGAGAGCAATAAATCCTTTATGTCCCAGCCTACGCAGTAGGGTCCCAAAACGCCCAGATCGTGGATGTGCATGTCTCCTGAAAAGTGGGCTTCTGCAATGTTCGGCGGGTAAATCCGCGTGATCCAGTATTTGGCTATAACCGTGGAGGATAAGTAGTTGTTTAAGCCTTGCAGCGAATAGCTCATGTTGGAGTTTTCCTTAACCCGCCAATCCTCAATGTCTAGGTACTGGTCTACAAGGTCTGCTGAGCTTAAGAGGGCGGCCAACTCCCGAAGGTCTTGGTGTTGTTTCCTATAAAGAATGTAAGCCTTCGCTGTTCGCGCATGCCCGTTTTCTATGAGAATTTTCTCTACAATGTCTTGGATTTCCTCAACCGTTGGGACGCCTTCTTCTCCGAAACGCTTCTGTAGTTCAGCTACCACCTGGTCGCTTAGCCTTTTGGCTAGTTCGCGGTCTTTTCCTCCAACTGCTTTAGCTGCCTTCCAAATGGCTGTTGTAATACGCTCTTGGTCGAAGGGTTCTAATCTTCCATCCCGTTTCCTAACAAACTTCATTTACTTTCTCACCTCTTGAAGCACGCGACGGAAATCCTCTGGCTCCTCGAACTTGCGGTATACAGACGCAAAGCGGATGTAGGCTACTCGGTCAAGGCTTTTCAAGTGCTTCATTACGAGATCGCCTATTTCTTGGGATGAAACCTCTTCTTTTCCTCCAAGCATAAGTTCCTGCCTAACCTTATCTGCTAGTTCATGGATCTGATCCATGGTAACCGGTCTTTTCTCGCAGGCCTTCTGCAAGCCTCTCACAATTTTGTTTATGTCGAAACGCTCCAGTCTTCCGTCCTTCTTTCTCACCATAAGCTCCACCGCTTCTATGTACTCGTATGTTGTGAACCGTTTTCCGCAGTCTCCGCATTCCTTGCGTCTTCTAACGGTGTTGTCCGCCGAATCGCGGGTTTCAAGGGTTTTTAGGTTTTCAGAGCCGCAGTAGGGACATTTCATGGAATCACTTTCGCGTGCTTCACAATATTATAGTGGTTAAACATTATTTTCAAGCACTAAATATAGTGTAGCTTTTTAACCTTTATGCAACAAAAATTTAAAACAAAACCCTATGTAGAGATGGAAAATATACAAAATCTAGTAGCCTCCAAAAAGGGTTAAAGGGAGAAAACTCTTAAACTTTATGGCGTTGGCAATCGAATCGAATCCGCAGCCATAAAATGGTCATTTTTAAGCCGTCCCATCCAATGAAACAATGAAAATCATCCGTTAAAAATCGAAAGATTATAAAAATATTAAATAGCAGCTCATACGCGGCTGGCGGTAAAACGTTTCTTAGAAAATGTCAAAATGCTGCAAAATTGCATAAAATTTGCTGCAAATATGAAGAATGGAATGAAATGGGGGCTCTGGAAACTTTAGAGAGCTTCCTTTCCGGCTTCAAGTTCCCTTACGCGGGCTTCAATGAACTCCGCGACTTTTTCTTGGCTGAACCGCTTCTCTTCTTCCTGTTTCTTCAACTGCTCTTTTATTGTCGCCAAGACCTTTTCCACATCGAAGGGCTTCAGTATGTAAGCGTCTGCGCCTCTGTTGACGGCTTCTATGGCGTTGTGAAGCGTTGGATAGCCCGTCACTATTACTTTCCGCATTTTCGGCGTTGTGTCCTTCATTTTGGTTAGAAGCTCTATGCCCTCCATGTCCGGAAGCCTCATATCTATTAGGGCTAGATTGTAAATGTTTTTATCTGTTTTTTCTATGGCTTGCTTTGCGGTTTCAGCCGTGTCAACCATGTAGCCCTCTTCTTCAAGGATTGCCGCTAAGGCTTTTCTTATGTTTTCATCGTCGTCAATAATGAGGATTCTTGCGTTTTTAACCAAAGGTTTTCACCTCCCTCTTCTGTTTTAGGTTCAATAGGAATGGTGACGGTGAAGGTTGTTCCCTTCCCCAAAGTGCTCTCCGCCCTTATGTAGCCCCTGTGGGCTTCAACAAAACGTTTGCATACGGGAAGACCGAAACCCATCCCCTTCGCTTTTGTCGTAAATAGAGGCGTCCAAAGTTTCTTTAGAACTTCCTCTGACATGCCAACTCCGGTGTCTGAGAATGTGAACTCGATTTTGTCGCCTCTTTTTCTACTTTTAACCGTTAAGGTTCCTCCATTTGGCATGGCTTCCACAGCATTCCTAATAAGATTTATGAATATCCGCTTCATTTTCTCAAAGTCAACTTTAATCTTCACAGGGCTTTTTGCCTTATTTACCACTTGGATGCTTTTTGGAATCTCCACAGAGGAAAGCGCCTCTTCCACCATTGTTTTTGGTGTTGTTTCAGTTAAGTCAAGTTTCACCTCTCGAGAATAGTCTAAAAGATCGTTTACTATCTTGTTGGAGTAGGCTATGTTCTTCTCTATAAGTTCAATCATCTCCATAATTTTCTCGTCACATTTTTCGGCTAACCTTTTTTTGAGGTAGTACGCTGCTCCTGTTATGCTGGTCAGCGGGTTGCGCAGGTCGTGGCCCACCATGCCTGCTAATTCGCCAATCACCGCCAGCCTCTGAGCCTTCAAAAGCCTATCTTGAAAATCTATTAGCATACGGGTTCTCTCCTCCACCTTCTGCTCAAGCTGACTAGTATATTGCTTAAGCTCTTCTCTAGCCTTTTCTAGGCTTTCCATTAATTGGGCGTTTTCGATGATTATTGCGGCTTGATGTAAAAAGAGCTCTAGCGGTATTAGGGTTTCTCTTGTGGGTTTCCATCCATATAAAGGATCGCGCATGCTTATGATTCCGACAATTTTCCCATCTGGTGTGCGTAGCGGAGCAAAAAGCATTTCTTGATGGGAAAGCTCGCTTGAAACACCACTGTAAACAGTTGCTTCGCCTGAGGAAGTTTCAGGGAAAAACGGGTAAACATTTTCTCTAATCCATGGAGCGTTCAATGGCATGTAATAAAATTCGCCAATTTTGTATTTTTCAAATTTTGAGCTTAAAAGTTCTTTCCACGCGTTCCTTGGAATCTTTCTTTCCTTCAGAAGCTTGATTTCTTCTTTCGTTAAGCCTACCGCCACCATATCTTTTCTTTCGAGACTTTCGTCCATAAGGGATATGACAACCTTTCTCCATCCGAGTTTCTGAATGGTTTTCGCAACAGCCATAAGCCTCTTATGCATATTCTTGATTTGCATTATCTCTGTGGAGCTTTTCATTAACTGTTCAAGTCTTTTCGAAAGCATTAGCAACCATTCCCTTCGCTTTATGTTGCTCATTGCGATGGCCATGTGGAAAGCCAGAATTTCAAGCAGCCTTATGTCCTCTTCATCGAAGGCTGCAAGCTTATGGCTTTCAACATTTAATACGCCTAAAACCTTATTCCCCACCTTTATTGGAACTGCAAGTTCTGAAAGAACCCCTTCCACCGCCCCCTTAACATAGGATTCATCTTTCCTTACGTCTGGAACGTAAATGGGCTTCTCTGTTTTTACAGCCTTTACGGTTACTCCTTTGTCCCCGTTTAAAGGCAACTCCAATTTAAGCGGGTATGCTACCCCGCGTGAGTCTACTTGCCTAAGTTTTTCTCCTTCGACGAGGAGGATGCTTACATGTTTGAATCCTAAAATCTTCTGCGCAGCGTCTAATGTTAGAGTGCAAACTTCCTCCATATTCTTTGCTTTGTTTAGGCTTCGCCCATAATCGTTTATTGCAGTGAGTTTCTCCCGCCTTTTCAAGTTGATTATACCTATTGCAGCATGGGCAGCCAATATTTCTAGAAGCTTTCTGTCTTCCTCTTTGAAAGCAGCAAGTTTATCGCTTTCTACGTTTAATACGCCTAAAACCTTGTTTCCAATTTTCATTGGAACTGCAAGCTCTGAAAGCATGCTTTCCATTGTCTTAACATATGCCTTTTCCTCTCTAGCGTCTGGAATGTTTATGGACTGGCCTGTTCTAGCTACTCTAACCGTTATCCCCATTTTTCCATCGAGGGGCCACTCAAGTTTTGGAGGTTTTGGGTATCCCCTTTGCGCCTTCATGCGTAGGTTTTTCTCATCCACCATAAAAACTGAGGCGTACTTGAATCCTAAGGTTTTCCTCATGGCATCCAATGTTAGCCTAAAAATTCTCCTCAGGTCTTCAGCCATATTCAGTTTCTGAGCATATTTGTTAAGCTCTGAAAGCCTTTTTTCAAAGAGATTTCTCTCTTCCTCAAGCTTTTTGTGTTCCGTTATGTCAAGCACTTGAGTTATGGTTCTTACTCGACCATGGGCATCAAGCATTGTTATGGCTTTGGCTTCCACATCTCTCTTTTCGCCGTCTTTGCGGATTATTTTAAGCTCATATCTTAATAGTGAAGGTTTCTCTTTTTGCCAATCCTCTGCCTGTTTGCGTAACTCAACATCTGTGAATAGGACTTTGCTTTCTTTTGCCAGAAACTTTCTGAAATCTTTTCCAATAATCTCCTCTTTTGGATAGCCCAAAATGCGGGTTAATTCTTTGTTTGCATAGGCAATTCTATAATACTCGTCTACTATCGCTATGCCGTCATGAGAGCCTTCCACAATGGAGCGGAAAAGCTCTTCGCTTTCTCGCAGCTTCTCTTCCATAATTTTATGTTCTGTGATGTCTCGGCTAACCCCAACTATTCCAATAGCTTTTCCTTGGCCGTCATAGATTGGCGCCTTAATGGTTTCGAAGAACCTTTTCTCGCCTTTCTCGTCGGCGGTTTGCTCTAAAGTGCGCATAATTTTGCCTTTCTTAAGGGCTTCCTCATCGCTTCGCCTGCACTGCGCAGCTAAATCTGCTGGAAGAAGCTGCTCATCTGTTTTTCCAATAATCTCCTCCTGCCTTAAGCCCACAAGCTTTTCAAAGGCGCTGTTAACCACAAGGTTGCGGCCTTGGGCATCCTTAAAATATACAATGTCTGGAATCGCCTGTATAAGAGCCCTAAGCCTTGTGCTGTTTTCCAGAAGTTTTTCCTCTTTTTTCATGTTTCACTCATCTCTTCAGGGAAGATTTTTCTCAAATTCTCTACGCTGTTCAAGAAATCCAAGCTTGCAGAGTTTTCAAATTCTAAATTTAGCTTATCATGGAGCCTTTTCAAAATGATTTTTTCAATGTATGGGGCTCCCGGACCTAAAATTTTTTCTAAGGCTTTTATGAACTCAGTTAGGTTTGTCGGGATTTCTTCCCTTTTTATTTTGAAGGAGTTTTCTATGTGGAATAGTAGGGCTTGTTTTGGTGAGTCTCCCAAAGTGGATAATCCTTCCTCAACTGCCGTTAATAGGGTTTTTTGGAAGTTTTTTGGGGACAATTTTTTTCCTTCGCGTAATGTGTATTAAATCTTACGATGCATTAAACTTTTCGAAACCAAAAATTAAATCCTTATGAATCCCAAATATATAATAACAGCTTAAACGCCAACGCCAAAAACCTATACGCTACTTTTCAACTTTTCGTTCTTGAACACAGCGCCTCGCAGTTTCCACGTAATCAGCAAATGTGAACTCTTTGCTCTGGTCCCATTCAAGGGGTTTCCCTACGCGCTCATAAAGTTTTTTCATGATCATTATTTCAATAAATTTGGCGCCGGAGCCGAAAATTTTCTCAAGGCCTTCGGCAAACTCTTTAACGCGGCTTGGTATTTCCTCCTTTGATATTTTGAATTTGCTTTCAATGTGATAGTAGATTGCCAGCTTGGCTGATTCGCCAAGCGAAGATAAGGCGTCATCCACAGCTTCAATTAAGAGTTTGTCGAAGTTTTTCCGCGCCAATCTCAAACTCTCCTTTTAGGCTTGCCAATAGCTTAAAGGGCTTTACCATTATAAGATTTTTTATGTCGTTTTTAATTTGCTTATCCCATTGGCTGATTCGAAATTAAAATCTGAATTGAATCTCGTTTTATGCGCCCTTAGGAGCTTGTTGGCGTACGCGTTCTTTTATTAGGCTTAGCTCCTTTGCGTAGTCCATTAAGGCCATTCTAAGGGTTTCGCTTTCGCTGGCTCCAAGCCTTTTAGCCAGTTCTTCTAGGATTTCCTTCTGTTCTTTGCTCAGGACTACTTTTACTATGCGTTTTTTTGGCAAGGTTTTCGCCACTTTACTCTATACCATTTACAGTTTGTATATTTGATATATAAGAAATGCTTAAAAGACTTACGCTACAAATAATACAATAAAAGGGTGAGGGACAAAATGAAAACCTTAAGAATCTCAGACGACATCCACCAGAAGCTTACGGCTTTGCTAGGCGAGCTTATGGCGCAAACAAGCAGAATGCAAACCTACCAGGACGCCATTGAAGCCATGCTATACCAGTCAGTCATAATGCCGCCTGAACTCCTAAACGAGGTGGAACGCTTCATCCAAACCCACAAGGGAAGAGGCTACACAACAAAAGAGGAGTTCATCCGCCAAGCGGTACGCTTCATGCTCAAATGGGAGTCAGGCAATTACGAGTACGTGGAAATCCCAAGAGAAGAATACGAGAAACTTAACCGAGCTGTCAAAGAAATGAACACCCCGTACGCAGACGCGGAAGACTTCATCCAACAACAAATCCAAAAAGCCCTAGAAAAATATGAGGAGTGGCTAAAGGAAAGAGGCGAAAAAGAATGAGCCGCACAGTCCTATCAGCCATCTTAGCCGAAATGAGCATATGGCTAAACGCCACAGAAACTGAACAACTGCACAACGAGCTTCTAGCCTACTTTGGGCTAGTGGGCGCCTTAAACGAGTGCCAAGCCCTAGAAAACGCTTGGCAAGAACCATACAACCGACGAGAAATAGAAGAATTCATAAAAGCATGGCTAAAACGAAAACAGAGAAGAAGGGAAGAAATCTTAACAGGAATCGTTTAAAGGCTAAAGCCTAAAGCCTTATTTCCTCTTCATATTTATCGCAGGCAGCGGTTCCTTTCCTAACAAGTTTGTTTTTGCCTTTGCAAAAGCCATAGCCTAGGCAAATGCGAAACCAAAGGGAAAACGGATTCACAGCAATATTCAAAGTCTCGCATAACTGCGCACTTAAATAAGCAAACCACACGCATCCGCCGCAATTCTTATTCATTTTTGATCCAATTTTAGGTTGTGAGAATTGCTATAAAATTTTTGAATGCTTCGGACTTCGCTGCAGCCTTTTTGATGTCTATTTCTTCTTTCGCTAATCTCTTGTAGATTTCGGGGCTTTTAATGTATTGTTTGCCCTTTTTCTGCATTAGTTTCTTGAGTTCCTCTTCGGGGTTTAGTATTTCTTCTGGATTGTTTACGGAGAGTCCTGCAAGGATCCACGATTCTATGCTTCTTTTGACAGAGATGACTTGCAATTGTAGTCCTTGGCTTTCTAGTTGCTTGAGTTTGCTTGTTAGTTTGTTTATGAGGGTGGTTGTATCTCTGCCCGCTCTATGGAGGTCTTTAAGTATTATGGCTTTGTTAAATTCCCCCATGAAGGCTTTTAGAAGACGGCTTACTTTTTCTGGTCTGTTTCCTCTCATAATGTGTACTTTGCATTGGGCTTGGAGTTTTTCGGCGATGCCTTCAATGAAACCTTTGTCGGTTAAGCCTTCAACTATTATCAAGGTGCTGTTCAAGGGGTTCCACCGATTATTCCGGAGTACCATGCTTCGCCTAGGGTGCCACCTTCCTCCAAAAACCGTTTTACGCGCTCCATCTCGCTAATGGTGGACAACTTTTTCACCTTGGTTTCTAAGCCTTCTTTCCCCACTAAGTAAACCTCTTCTGGTTTAACATGGTCTAGCAGATATGGTGAATGCGTTGTTATGACAACTTGGGATGGGGAATCCCTAGCCAAGTTCATCAAAGTCTCAAGCAAATAAGGATGAATACAATTCTCTGGCTCCTCCAAAACAACAAGGCTAAAACCACTGTATAAAGCGGTGATTAGGGCAAGAATCCGCAAAGTACCATCAGAAATATTATGAGGCTTTAGGGGTTCATCTAAACCCTTAATTTTAATCCATACCTCCACATCTGTTCCTTCTATGTGTGGTATAACCTCCTCAACTTCAGGGATCAGGCCACGCAACGTTTCTTCAACACGTCCAAAATCCTTTCGCCTCTCAGTATAAAGATAAAGCAAATAACGAGCCAGATTACCACCATAATACTCCAGAAGAGGTTTTTCAGACATAACATTTTTGAACCGAAGCCTATCTGGAGCAAATGAATGAACAGAAATTTTTCCTAGATTAGAGGCTAAATGATGAATTCCTATTTCTACGTCTGAAGGTATAGCAGTTAACATGCTTCCATAAATTGATCTGCCATAATAAGCGGACGAAAACATTGAAGTTAAACCATGTCTTGTCTGACCTTTAACATGCATAGCACCATCAGTGCCATTATATGTTATAACTGGTTCATTGGCTGTTAATATTTGTTCAAAATACCTTTCGTTGGTCAATTCCAGTGTGTAACCATATTTGGCTTTTCCAATAAGCATTTCCAACGCGATATACACGTTTACGGCTGGGTTAAAGTTGAAAGATAAATCCTTCAAGCGTTCATAGCCATCCAAGATCGGCAATCCATCCCTTGCGTGTTTCGCTATTAATCGAAAAGCCTTTGCGATGTTGCTTTTGCCGCTGGCGTTGGGTCCTATGAAAACATTTACTTTTCCCAGTTCTATGTCAATATTCTTAAGACTTAGAAAGTTTTCAACATGAAGCCGTGTAAACATGTCCTTGCACAAACTCCGCGCATTTAACCTTTAAAACACTCTCAATTTAAATATGTTACTAAACACTTCGATACGCAATTCGATTTTTGGGTTTTTGGCTAATGTGTTGGGCCGCGAGTGGGCCAATGGACTGGCCCGTGTGAGGTACAATTCGACTTTTCATTTTCTTCTGCGTATAGGTTTTCTGTAAAGTTTGAACTTGGCTGGTGTCCAGTTGCCTTGGGAAATAAGTCAAAACTATATTCGAAGCGGCCACCGCAATCCCGAAGAGTTCGAGCCTGAAAGTCTTCGCACTGTAACGCTTTCTGAGGCTGAGGGCGTAAAAGCCGTTATTGGTAAGCCTAAGGGCAAAGATGCCGCTGAGGTTGTGAGTTATCTTTTTGATGTTTCAAAGGGCTGGACCTTGGAGAAGGCTAAGGAATGGTTTGAGCGGCACCATAGGGGAAAAGAGCATTTTCTCGCGGTTTTGCCCTTCAAGGTTTTGGAGAAAATTGTTGACAAGCCGCTGCGCATTAAAGGCGTGGCCTTAACCGCTGGAATGAGCAGAAACCTAAACATTTACACTCCTGAAGAACTGCAGTCCTTTGCTCAGAAACTTGTTTCCGCGCCAGTCTACATTGAGCATGTGACTGTGCCTAGCGCTGTTGGCAAAGTTGTAAACGCCCAATGGGACGGCCAAAACCTGTGGTATGAAGCGGAAATTTACGATGACGAAACCGCGGAGAAAATCCGAAAAGGCTTGGTTAGGCATGTGAGCATAGGCGCAGACTATGAGCGCTTAGACGTTTTAGACGGTAAAGTGCCCCGCGGCTTGCATAACGCGGAACTAAGCCTTGTAGCTGTGCCCGGTATACCAGACGCGAATATCCAGATCCTTGAAAAGTTGCAGGAGCAGAGTCATGAACCCATAGTTTCAGGCGAGTACCTTCTAGGCTTTTACCAGGACATGGCGGCTTTCCTTCCAGAACATTTCAGCACTGTTTGGCTTGACCGAGAAAACGGCGTATTAGCCATCATGGGAAGGCTTAGAGCGGAGCCTGAAACCAGCCGGGTTCAAAGCATTTTCTTTGCAAAGGATAAGCTGTGGGATGAAAACAAAATCAGAGACTGGCTTGCGCTTCATCCGCAGTATATGGCTCCAGCCCAAACTTCTAACATGCCAAGCATCCTAAAAGAGCGTGGAAAAATGTGCTTGTGCCAGAAACCGAAAAGCCTAACGGAGCGCGTTTGGAGCCGAAAATACATAGATGCTCTTCCAGACACGTGCTTCGCCTACGTGGAGCCAGGAGAAAAGGATGAGGCTGGCAGAACAATTCCAAGAACCAAGAGGCATCTGCCCTTCAAAGACGCTGAAGGCCGCATAGATCTTCCACACCTGCGAAACGCTTTGGCAAGGCTTAATCAGACAAACCTATCAAGCGAAGCCAAAGAAAAAGCCAGAAAAGTGCTTTGTACAGCCGCTAAAAAAGTCGGCTTAAAAAGCGAAGTCTGCGAAACGATAGAGTCAAAGGCTTTAGATGCTGGGGGGGGTAGATGGCGAAGGCGCCGCTGCCTCAGAGACTGCCCCTGAGCCAACTCTAGACGAGGTAATAGCAAGCCTAGAGGAAATTTTAGGCCAGTTTGAAGAAGCCATCGTAGCCCTAACATCAAAATTGGAAAAATTTGAGTCTTCAGAAAAAACTCAAAAAGGCAGCGGCGCCAGCATAACCGAAAGCTTGCTGAAAAATCCGAAGCCAATGGTTCCCGTTGAAGACGTGGCGAAAATGATTAGGAATGTTTTGCCAAGCCCCATGGTGGAGCGAAGCTGGGGGCTGGGGCCTCAAAGAATGTGTCAGGAACTCCGCAGTGTTCTTTTAAAGCTTAATGGAAAGGTGCAATAAAATGCGAATCAGCATTAACTCCATTTTCCAAACATCTTTTTCACAGTCGCTTTCTGCGAATCTGGGAGTAGGCCAGGCTGAACTGGCTGAAACCATAAGCCAAAAATGGAGAGTGAAAACGTATGGCTGACAACACTGGAAAGCCCTGGATGAGCGTAGGGGAAACAGACGACCCAAAAGCCTTAATTGACACCTTCGAGGCGGCGGCAGCAATAACAAAAGGCGACCCCGTTTATCTAAGCGCAGACGACAAAGTTAGCCCAGCTACTTCCGCGCAGGACTGCATTGGCATAGCCTTAAAAAGCGTTTCCACAGGCGACCCATGTCCAGTGCTTATCTGTGGAAGAGTGAAAGTGAAGGCTGGCGGATCCATAACCCGAGGAAAGGCTGTTTACGGCGCGGACTCCAGCAAACGCGTATTACAGCTTACAGATCAAGCTGTAAACGAGGGTGGAACAGCCACCTACACCATATACTATAATCGCAAGCTTGGAACAGCCCTAGAATCTGCCTCAGCGGCAGACGACCTAATATTCATTTACGTGGAGAAGTGATGCGCCATGAAACCCAGAATTTTTGAAAGCCTAATGGAGTCAGACCAGGAGTTTAGGCAGCTTATGGAAAGCCTAACGCGAAAGGCTGCTGTGCACCCGTTTTTGAGGCGCTACTGCGAAGTCGCCCTTAAAGAACGCCTATTCAGCGACACCGTAAACGCTCTTGGACATATGCATGACACGCTTGTTGAGGCCGCCTACCCTGAAATGATTGGCAGAGACATAATCATGGTGAGACCTACAACTGAAACCATGGAAAGGTTCCCCCTAGACGAGAAGGCTGTGGCTTACCGCTATGCGGAAGGCGCCTACACGAGGCTCAGCGGCAAAAAAGTCAGCACAGTGGACGTTTACACGAACATTGTAGCTGAATCCTCAGAGGTTTGGACCCGCGAGTTCCTAGAAGACGCCACATGGAACGTTATGGAAACCATGACGGAAAAAGTTGGAAGAGCCCTAGGCGAAAACGAAACAAACAAGATCCTAGCCATGTACGGAGCAATAGCCAACGCCGACTTGGCTGGAGGCGCCCCCATAGACAACAGCGGTGCAGCGCTAAACTGGTCTGGCGTTGTAAAGCTTCACAACGCTGTCCGCGGCGAAAACTGGCGTCCAACAGTATTAGCCCTAAACGAAGTGCAGCTACACCAACTCTTAAACGACGACAAGTTCATCCACGCCCAGTACTTGCCATCTGAACAGGTGGATTTGGAACGGGGCGTCGTAGGCAGCGTTTTAGGCATGAAGGTTTTGGCAAGCACCCTTGTGCCTAACGGTGTGGCTTATGCCATAGACACCCGTGTAGCCGCGGTTATGCTGTTACGCAGAGACATAACAGTTGAAGACTGGGAAGACCCCAAGTCAGGCGAGTTCGGCGTCAGAGCCACAACACGCTTCGGCCTAGGCGTATTACGCAGCAAGGCAGTTGCAAAAATGGTTAACATAAGCACATCGCTCTAGCCGCCTTAAAGGGCTTGATGGAAAATGGCAACGTTTGAAGGAAAATGCCCCCACTGCGGAAAAACGCATCAAATGCGAAGCCGAGAAGACACGGCTGTCTGCGACTGCTGGCAATACTGCCCCCTATGCGGGGCTGAAATGGCGCCTTACACGCCTGACACTGCGCCTAAAACCTACGCCCTAAACAGCCTTAGAGAACTGCAAACTTTAATGGTTTGCGCAAACCATCATCCCCCCTTTTTTAGTCAACAAAAACCTGTGGAGGTTAAGCCCAATGCGGAAACTCCATGACAGACTGCGTCTGGCAAAAATAGTGTTAAACGAGCTTAAAAAGAGGCCTTTGGGCAGAACAGAGCTTGAAAAACGAACCGTTAGGCAGTGTGGAACCCACAGCGCCTTCGAGGGGATATTCCGCTATCTTGTTCAAGGCGGTTACGTGGCGAAAAGCGAGCAGCGTCACCGTGCGCCTTACGTGATAACTGAGAAAGGTCAAAAGCTTTTGGAGGGCCTATAATTGAGCAGTGTTTTGAGGCGTTTGGTTGAAGCCTTCACGGCGAAAAGCAAAAGCGGCTACGCCTACGCCCAGTCCACAACGGTTTATGAAACTCCAAGCATAGCGTTGGCGGATGTTATGAAGCTTTATGAAAGGGACCCAGCGTGTAAGGCAAGCGTTGATTTGCTTGCGGCTTCCACACTGGGCATGGGCTTTTACACAAGTGTCAACGAGAACTATGAAAGGGCTGAGGAGGCGAAACGCCATGTAGACCAGTTTAACGAAGAAGTGAACCTAGATGCGCTGCTATGCGAAATGGCAAAAACCCTAATTGCGTGTGGAAACGATTTCTGGCTAAAAATAACTCCTGAAAAGCTGACGGGCCTGCATAGGCTTCCAGTGGACGCCATAGAAAAAATCGAGCATGGTTTCTTGCAAGAAGGCGAAATTAAAATTCCATACAATATCGAGGGATATAAGCTTAAAATAGGCTACGGCGGAGAGACCCTAAATCCAGAAGCCGTAATCCACTGGCGCATAAACTGTTTAGGCGTTTCGGGATTCGGAACAGGTGTATTGCAGGTTTTGCTGCATTCCCTTACTTTCCAGTCTGATAGGCGACCAGCCTACGCATGGATGAAAGCCAAAATAGAACGCATAATGCCAAAAATCTTTGAGAAATATGCTGGCCCAGACGTTTTGGCCATTCTTGAGAGAGCAGATGAGGCTACAATCCAAAAATTTGAAAAAGCCATTAAAACCCGCTCTGAAGAAGGCGCATGGCTCTTTTACAGTGGCAAAGGCGACATAAAACCCCTAACCGTAGACCCGAGAGCCAGATTCGAATATTACATAGACCACATAATAAACCAGTTTTACCTTGGATGCGAAACGCCTTTACCGCGCTTATTCAGTACACCAGGCTTCACAGAGGCGAGCGCCAACGCTGCACTGGAACTGCAGGAAATTCTCATCAAACCAGTTCAACGCTACATTAAGAGGCATGTGGAAAGGACAATTTTTACTCCAGTCCTAGCTCAAGCGGGCTTCAACCCATCTGAAGCCAGAGTTCGCCTGAACTGGGGTTCCCCTAAAACGCCTGAAATAAGCGTTGCAGACATGTTGAAGGCTGCGGAGCTGGGTTTAATCACCCGAGAAGAGTTCCGTAAAAACGCTGTTAAGTGGGGCTGGGAGCTCTGGGAGGAACAGCCCGAAACCATCCTGGCGGAGGCAAAAACATGATGCTTGTTTTTCTCTCCTCTCCCCTCGGAAAACATGCGCGGTCCCCAAGGATGGCGGGAAACTCTCCTAACAGGCTTTCACAGCTATCCCTAAACTTCATGAGAATATTTCGTGGCGGAGGTGAAAGGCCATGGTGAACCTATTAAATATTGGTTTAGGCGTCTGTGCAGCGTTAATCTACGCTTTTCTAGGGTATTCATCACAGGATAAGCCCTTTGACTGGCGCAAGTTTCTGCGAACAGTAGCCATAGCTGCGTTTTCCGCCCTTGGACTCGACATGGCCGGCTTAACTTTTGACGTTTACACGGCTTTGGTTGGGCCTACAGCCATAACGGTTTGGCTTCAAAAGCTCGTTGATACGGCTAAAAAGGAGACATAGCCTATGAGCGAAGTTCCTTATGGGCGTTATGAAGAGGCGTATAGGGCTATTCACAGTGCTTTAAGCGGGCTTATGGCTCCGCCGCCAGGCAAAAGAATCACTAGGCTAGCGTTTACCTGGAATCCAGACGGCACTCTGCAGACTTTGAAGGCGTATATGGGTGATGAGCTGCTTTTCGCCCTTACTTTTTCTTGGAATATTGATGGAACGCTTAGGGATGTGGCTCGAAGCTAGCTGGTTCTGGACCAGTGGCCGAGAAACCCGACATAAAGGAGGAATGAAAAGGATGAATGTAAAAGAGAAAGTTGGCTTTAAAACGGAGTGGCGAATCTACAAGTTCCGTGACCCCGACAATGCATTAGCAAACATGCTTAGAGCAGGCGCAAAGGTTGAGGATGTTGCTCGGCAGTTTCCAGAGGCTTTCATAGGAAGCATGGTGGAAGAGGGTAATATAGCGCTTTACGAAGGACTTTACCTTTTGTGTGGGCTTATAAGTGGCATTGACACGTCAAGCGCTAAATGGGACAGTTCAAACGCATATTTAGGTGTTGGCGACTCAAACGCGGCTGAAAGCGCTTCGCAGACTGGACTGCAGGGCTCGAATAAGACGTATAAGGGCATGGACGCGAACTATCCTCAGAGGGCAGCAGGTGAATCAGCGTCAGAGCAGTATGTTGAGTGGCGTGCCACTTTTGGCGCAGACGAAGCTAACTACGCTTGGAACGAGTTTACAGTGGCTAACGGCAACAGCGACGCAGCCAAAAACCTAAACAGAAAAGTAACCAGCAAAGGCACGAAGGCAAGCGGCGAAACTTGGACGCTTTCACTCAAGATAACGTTTAGCTAAAAACGACCCAGAGTCCATGGAAGCCTGAAACAATGCCAAGCACTGTTGGAACAAGCACTGTTGCCACCGCTTTTTCCTATCCGCCGCAACGCAAGAGCTTCTACGCTAACGGGCGCTTCTGGGTTTTCTATAGCGACGGCACAAATTTAGTTTATCGCACAAGCACAGACGGTGAAAATTGGTCAAATGCTACCACAATAGGAGCTTGCGATTCGGGAGACAAAGCCTCTGTTTTCTTTGACGGCACCTATGTCCACTACATGCGATATGCGGGCTATACTAATTATTATAGGCGAGGCATACCTAACAGTGATGGTTCAATAACATGGAGCGCAAATGAACAGCAAATAACAGGAAGCGATTGGCAGTCAGCGTGTTTAGTTGTAGACAGTAATGGTTATGCTTGGGTTGGATACCGCAAATATGTTTCAGGTTGGTTTCCTTGGGTTTCGAAAAACTCTAAGAAAGATGGAACTTGGAGCACTGAATTTTCATATCAACTAAGCACAACTGCGTCTGCAAGTTGGCGCGTTTGTCCTGTTCCATTGACTAATGGAAAAATGTATGTAATATATTGTTATCCCAACGCTTTGCCGCGGGGACGCTTATATGATGGTTCTTGGGGAAGCGAGGAGACGGATTTAGCAGACTACAACATTCAGGACGCATATGCGTATTCTGCTGTTGCCGAAGGCGATAATGTTCACTTTGTTTATAACCGCTATTCAACTTATCAAATTCGCTATAACAAACGCGTTTATGGCAGCGGATGGCAAACAAACGATGTTTTAGTTCAGGACAGCATGGAAAGCACTTCTGCACCAGTATTAAGCATAGACACGTCAACAAGCAACCTTTACTGTTTCTGGGCTAAAACAGGCACAGACCACGTTTACTATAAAAAATGCCTAAATGGAACATGGGAAAGCACAGCAACAGACTGGATAGACGAGTCCACTGACACTATACAATATGGTTATGTCTTAAACAGTTTTTATAAAGCCTACAACAGCTATATCGCGTTAGTTTATGTTACAAAATCAGCAAGCCCATACAACGTGAAATTTGCGCTTTTAACATTAGCGCTAGCGCCGACAGTAACTGTCGAAGATTCTGTTATTCTTTCAGACTTCGGTTTATTTAATAAGACATTAACTGTTCCCGATTTTCTCGTCATCTCAGACGCTCCTTCAACAAACAAGCAATTTTCAATATCAGATTCTTTTGGGCTTTCGGATGCTGCATTAGTAAATAAGCAGTTTTCAATAAACGATGCCGTCACGCTTTCAGAGTTTGTTGAAGCCTTAAAAGGCGCCATAGTCAAATCCGTCGCAGACCAGATAGGCTTAGCTGACATAGCAGTGGCAATGAAGAAGTTTCAAGTGAGCGACTCCGTAAGCCTTTTGGACGCTGCTCAGACACCTACGCGGATAATAAAGGCTCTGGAAGAGACTAGATTAACCGACACTGCATGGTTAAATAAAACTTTAATAATAACAGATCAAATCGCGCTGGTTGAAGTTGTCGAGAAAACCTTTCCTAAAGCAGTAAAGACTAAACTGTTTCTAATAGTTGGCGACTTGGCTATACAGCTTACATGATTCCCCTTTTCTAAAAACACTATTTTTAAGTACATTTTTGAAAATTCATTCTTTAAAATGCTTTTTTTTGTGAAAATTCTTTTTATATGGCTAACATCCATTTCTAAGCGTAGAAATTGCCTGTTGGAGGCTTAGGCGTTTGAAAAGCGTTTCGCCCGATGATGTCCGCGACGTAATTAGTGTAAGCCAATGGGACATTTCAGACTCTAAAATTTTGAAGATGATTAAACGCGCCGAAGTAACTTTGAAGCTTGAACTCGGCAGAGAAATAGATTATGCGAACTGCACCGAAGGGGAAAAAGAGTTCATAACGGTTTTGGCTGCCATCTACGCCATCTGCTATTTAACAGGAGGATCAGCCGTAGGTCTAAACTTCAGCGTCGGCGACCAAAACACCTCTGTACTCAGCAATGCTCCACCTCTCAATGTTTTGCAAAGCGAGCTTGAACGCATCCTGCAACGCCTAAAGGGAACATACGTGGGGAGGGTTTAGCGTGACAGATGTTCCAGAAGCCTATTACGAGTTTATCATGGAATATGCGCCCTACGTTTACGTTATTCCGCCTAACATGCCAGACCCAGCTTGGGGCAGAGCGGCTTTTGCAGCAGCCTTCGCCATAGACTTTCTATACGAGGCTTATAACGTTAAACAGTTTGAAGACCGCAAAACCGCCATTTACAACAAAATTGTAAACCTTGCTGACTGGCTCTTAACGCAGCAGTGCATAGACCCGCAGAAAAAGGCTTATGGAGGATTCAAATCCGCCGAAAACAGCACATACTATTACGCCGTGGACGCTTGCCGCGTTGTTCCTTCGCTTTTAAAAGCTTATGAGCTTACGAAGGACATGGATTATTTGAATGCTGCGCGGCTTGCGGCTGGCACTTTCCTAAAAACCATGCAGGACCAGCAAGCCTATGGCGGATTCGCAAGAGCCGTCACAATCGTGGATACTTGGCTTCTCCAAATGGATGTAGAATGCCTCTATGGGCTTCTCGGCTTTAAAATGCTTGCTGAAAAATACGATGCAGAAAACACAAGCTTATATGAGGCTATGATGGCTAAGGCTGTTGGCTTTTTGCGGGAAGGGTTCGAGAATCTTTGGCTTTACTTTGACCCTTCTGATGGCGAGTGGCATCGTGTAGGCTTAGCGGAAAAAGAGGTTTACGATGACCCATTAGCCTACGCATTACTCGGCTTATACGCTTATGAGGGCTGGAGCCTTTCATGCCAGAAAGTTTACAATTTTATAAACACTATTAGAGCTTCTGCTCAATATCCCGCTTATAATCCTGCCATCTGCTGGGCTGGCTACATAGACGTTGTAATGCGTTTTCCAGCCTGCGACTATTACGATGCTGTTACAGCGGGAATCCTTTGGCAGATACGCCGAAACCATGACAAGCCAAGCCTCGCTTACAGCATGAAAATCATAGAGAAGCATCAAAGAGATTTCATGTTTTGGGGTGTCAAACACGAGGATTATAGTCCTGTCGAGAATAAGCAAGCCATGGCTACGGTTTGCTGGCTTGCAAGGCTTTTCCTAAACTATGAAGAGCCTTTGACACGTTTCACACAGATTTTGAAGGCTCAGGGCGAATGGGTTACGCTTTACCCGATAAGAGAGGCTGCTGAAACCATTTCTTACGGCGAAGGCATAGACGTTCAAGCAATTGTCAGCCCAGCCCGCATAGACGAAGTGCTTATTGACCCAGGCTACATAATAAATGACTACATTACGGTTTACACTTTTACGCCTTTAAGGCAGCATGACAAGGTCCGTCGTAAAGGCTTAGACTATGAGGTTATAGGCGTTCAGGCTTTTGACTGGAAAGGCGAAACAACCTATTTCCGGGCTAATTGTAGGAGGCTTGTAGGTGCATGAGCGAAACAGAAGACCCTGTGACGACGGTTGTTAGGCTTCTAGGCAAAAACATGCGTGTTGTTAGGGAGGACGGGGCCATAGCCAAAATTTATGTCAGTCGTGAGTGGGTCGACCGTGAACTCTTCAAAAATTACGACGGACAAATAACCGTAGGGCTCGCTGAAAGCCGCGACACAAAAATAGAATTAAGCGGAAGGCTTCGAAGGCGCCTAGACACTTTAAGAGTTAACGTTTGGAGCCAAAACATGCTCCTACGCCAGAAAATGGTTGAAGAAGTTAACCGCATTGTAAAGCAAAACCGCAACAGGCCAAATGTCACACTGTACGATTTTGCAGGCTTAGGCTATCCATCCGGGGAGCCGCATAAGGCTTTTCAATGTGAAGCCGCAAATGAGCCTGCTCCTGGGGATGCCGGCTGGACAGAGCTAACAAGCCTAGAGTATCAGAAAATCTGGTACAGCGATGAAGACCGCCTTTCAAAAAGCCATGACGTTAACGGCGAATATGCGCTTCTGCTTTTCCGCTTCAAAATAGAAAGCCGCGAGCAGACCATTAAAAAGATGGTTTTAGCCTTTGAAGGCTACGGCACTGCTCCCGCTGGAAGCGGCGTAACCATCAAAGTTTGGAATCATGTGGCGCAAGCTTGGCAGCAAGCCCAAAGCGGCACTGGCGAAACAGACGAAACCTTGGCAATAACGCTTACAATGCTTGTCAACGACTACGTGGATGACGACGGACATGTTTGGCTTCTTGCAAGGACAACAAACCCAAGCGACGGCGCAACACCAGCCACGCTATACTGCGATTATGCGTTTTGCACTGTAACAGTGAAAGGAATAACGTATCTAGACGTTGTCAGCTTTAGGGATGCTGACCTTGTGGACGTTAAACCTTTCCTTTTTCACACAGACTTAACCCTAAAATCATGGTCCTTCGAGGACGTTGGAGGCATATTCTAAAAGAAGAGGTGAAAATGGAAAATGGTTGAAACGTATGGAGCGCATGAAACCCGCGTATACTACGTTGAAGAAACAGCCTACGGGCAGACGCCGACAAACCCCACGATGCTGGGCATCCCAGCAGAAAACGTCGACCCATCCCTAGACCCGAGCCTGATTAAGGTTCGCGGAATAGGCAGCATAGACCTGCAAGCCGTCAAAAAAGGACTGCGAAGCGTCAGCCTAAAAATCTCTTATCCATTGCCAAGCGAAGCACCCATAAACTTTCTGCAATGGGCTAAAGCAGAACTGAACAAGTCTTTAAGCATACAAGTGCTTTATTACAAGGGAACATTCGCTTCAGCAACAGACATCATCTCGCTTCTTTACATGGGCTGCAAATTCCACAAGCTCACAGTGGAATGCAGCATAGAAGATGTTGTGAAGGCTACGGCGGAGCTTATTGGACAAGACTTGGCTGTTGGAACAGGCAAGATTAGCGGAGCCACTTATTCAGACTATGCGGGAGTAGTGCCTTTTTATGAAAGCTATGTTAAGAAAGGCGCAAGCGCACTTGACCGCGTTACAGACTGGAAGTTCACCATAGAAAACAACCTTAAACAAGTGCCAGTCATCCGCACAACAAGTGGACACCTGCTAAAATATCTGCCATACAGACACCGCAACCTGACAGGCGAAATAACCTTCGAATTTGAAAGCAAAGAAGAGTTTGACGATGTCATAAACGATGCATCTTTCGACTTGGAGTTTGGTCTAGGGGGTTCAAACAAAGCGGTTTTTTCTGGCTGCAAATGGGAAAACATTGCAGCGCCAACACGAATAGAAGATTTGGTTTCTTGCAAAGCCAGCTTTGTGGCCAAAGGTCCGGTGAGCATAAGCTGAGAAGGGACAAAATGGCTGAAGTTAATGTTTTGGAAAATTTCGGGCGGGAATCAGAACTGCGCAGTAAGTGGCTTAAAATGTGGGAAAGACTTGGCATCCGCATATTAAAACTTCCAAGGTGGATGCAGGAAATCGTGCTTGAAGACGTTAACACCGCCATACGAAACCGTTTAGCCATTATGGAGATGATTCAGAATGCGAAAGGAAACGGTTGAAATAGACGAGCGCTTCGGCAAGGAATACGCTGGACGCTATGTTTTTCAAGAGGTAACATGGGCTAAGCGCAGCCGAATAATCCAAAAATACACGCGCTACAGCCAACACACAGGCCAAGTAATGGCAAGCGACTACGTGGCTATCCAAGCAGAAACCATAATTGCTTCCCTTAAGGAGCAGCCGCCAAACAAGCCTCTAACCCTCGAGAAACTCCTAAGCGAAGACCCTGAGAAAGGCATACCCATAGAACTCGGCGAACTCTTCAGCCAAATCGTTAACAGGCTTAACGGTGTAAGCCTTGAAGAAACAGGTTTTTTATCCGCGCAGTCAGAAAGCAACAGCCAAACCCAACGCTTACAGAGTTCCGCCTCTGCAAAGAGTTCGGATGGACACCAAGGCAACTTGCCAAGCAGCCAGCAAAAACCATCCAACAATTCATCGTCATCCTCAACGAGTTAGATAGGCAGGCTGAGGAGGAAAAAGCCAAGGTGGAGCGTGAAGCCAAATGGCGCTTGAAATAACCTGCTATTTGGAAGGAGCTGAAGAGTTTAGACAAGCCATGCAGCAGCTTGACAGTGCAATGCAAAAGTATGTGCATGAGCTTTTGGCAGGCTGGGCTGAAAACGTTAAAGCCTTAGCCAAACAACTTGCGCCAGTAAGAACCGGCTATCTGCGAAGCAGCATTTACGCAAAAGTTCATGATTGGGTTGCAGAAATAGGCGCAGAAGCCACTTACGCCTTGTTTGTGGAGTTTGGCACAAGACGGATGCAAGCCCAGCCATTTATTTACCCAGCCCTTCAAGAGCATCTTCCGCAGCTTGAGCAAATTATCCTCGAGGCTATTGACCAAGCCAAGGCGGAGGCTGGCTTGCCATGAGTTTCCGTGAAATCGCCGTAACTATTCGTGCTGTTAACCGTGCCAGCAGCGAGTTTGCAAGGATTCAAACAGACGCTGAAGCCCTGTCTATGCGTATAAGAAGCCTCGGTTCGACTATTGCTGGTTTAGGCGCTACAGGCAGCGCTATTGCCCACATAGCCCATCAATTCGGCATTTTAAACGATGAGCAGACTCGAGCCTTAAGCAGTGTCATGTCCGTCGTAACGGTGTTGGGTATGTTTATGCGGACAAGCTGGGGTGTAGCCATAGACCAGAAGATTTATGCAGCTGCATGTTGGGTTGCAACTGCTGCTCAAAACGCCCTAAACGTTAGCTACGCTACTTTTCTGGCTTTAACAGGCGTAGGCATAGCTGCCATTATTGGGGCTGCTACTGCCATGGCCTATTTTGCTGGTCAGATGAATGCTGCAACTGCCAGCGTGCAGAGCTTCAACGAGGCTGCTGGCGAGATGCGTTTTGCTGGTCGCAGCGTAAGGCGTGCTGGTGAAATGGAACTTTATAGGCGGGGTGTAGAGTAGCCTTTGAGTGTTGAAATTCCAAAGATGGCGGTAGCCTTCGGCGGTTACGGTGTTCCGCAAGGCGATGTCATCGAATGCCGTGTTTATTTGGGCTGCACTAAAGAGGTTAGCAGCTTTGAGCTTTTGCTGCATAACTGGAATGGCAAATACAGCCCAGGAGGTTCAGTTCCGCTCAGCGTCGGCATGGACGGCAGCATAAGCATTGGCAGAGGCGCAAATGTTCCGCAGATAATTACGTGTCGCCTTGAAAGCATAAAATATGAGTCCACGCCGACGGAAAATTATGTGCGTGTTAGCGGCAGATGTTGGGGTGAACGCCTATTCCGACGTGTTGTGACAAAAACCTATGAGAATGTTAAGGGCGAAGATGTTGTAAAGGATCTGCTTGACTATTTCGTTGGTTTAAGCCACACGCGGGGCGGAACAGAGCTTGTTGAGGCGACGGATACAACGTACGCTAAATTGGAATATGAGAACACGCCAGTTTTTGACATAGTAAAATACATAGCTGAATCAGCAGACAAGCAGGGCGTTATAGGCTACGATTTCCGAGTGGCTCCTGACGGCAAATTCGAGTTTTTCCCGCGCATGAGCAAGACAAGCGCTTTAAGCCTTTCAGAACGCATAGAATACAGTGAATACCGCCGAGACATTCATGGGGTGCGGAACAAAGTTTACGTTTACGGCGCCAAAAGCAAGAAGCTTCCAACAGACGCTGATGAGGACGGGCTTACTGAAAACCTTAACAACTGGATTAGCAACGGTGATTTATCCACTTCTATATACCATGTGGCGGAGGATGGGCAAACCAAATACGCGGACTTTTATAGCATATACGCGGTTTTGTCAAGCGGCAACGAGATTTGGCTACGCAGGGTTATTGCTCAAACAAAATGCAATGGGCAAGACGGGTTTAAACAGATACGCTTCTGGCTCATGTGGGGACGCCAGGACACCGGGTTGCCTTCATCGGCTAAGCTGCGACTCTATACGGACTTAAGCAACTATTTTGAAGCCGACATTCTCCCCCTTCTCGGTGCGCAAAACCAGTGGCAAAAAATAACCGTGCGAACAGACCAGCCTACATGGACTGTTGTAGGCTCGCCTTCATGGAGCAACATTAACGGCATATGGTTCATAGTTACGCATCCAAGCGCCGTCACGCCAAACATCCGCTTGGACCATCTCGTTTTTGAAGACTGCCGCTTCAGTGCCGTGCAGGATGATGTTAACAGCCAAAACAGTTACGGCTTACGCGAGTTAACCGAAACAGATGAAGAACTGAAAAGCGACAACGAATGCTTGTTAAGGGCTAAAGCGCTGCTCGCTTATCTTAAAGACCCGGCGGAGTATATCACCTTACGAAGCACAGTTATAGATTATGGAAATACGCCTATTCTGCCAGGCGACAAAGTTTACGTGAGCCTTCCAAACGAGAATGTGAGCGGCTATTTCCGAATATTAAGCGTTGAATATCATGTGGACGCCGAAGCTCAGACGCTTGAAATAACCTTTAAACTTGGACGCGAAACCCCGCTTTTAGCTGACTACCTATACGTTTTAAAGAGTAAAACAGAAAGTCTAAGCAGGCTTAAGGCAGGGGGCTAACGAGTTTTGGCTAGAAGTTTTAGACGCACAGTTGTTGAGGTCCGCGAAGACTTGCACAGCGAAATTCGAAAGCTTGCATTACTAAACGACATCAAGATTTACGTTTTGGCAAACGCCATAATAGAAGAGTTTCTAAGAGACGAGGAACGCGTTAAAGCTTTAATTAAAAGGCTGAAGCTTTAGTTTGGAGCGTAAAGTTTAAAGGTTTAATAGCTTTTTAGGTTTCGAATATTAGCCTATGAGGGTTTATTTTGAGCGTCGAAGAAGTAGCCCTAGAAGAGCGTAAAGTCAATGTTTTAATTAAGCTTAGGGGCTACAAGCTTGTTAAAAAGGAAAAGGTTAAAGATGCCCTAAGCTATGTTGTTGAAGTCCCAAAGGAGAAGCAGAAAGCCCTAATCTGGTGTGTTCCAGAAGAAACAGTGGGCATATTGACAATCAACCGCATGGCCAAAGCCATGAAAGAAGCAGAAATAGAAAGGGGAATCCTTGTGGCAAGCGGACGCTACACCAACGCTGCAAAACAAGCTGCAAAGAAAAAACGCATAGAACTTCTGCCCAAAACCTTCCCAGTTTTCGACATCTTCGAGCACAAGCTTGTCCCCAAACATGAAATTCTAACCCAAGAAGAACGCGAAAAAGTGCTCGCCGAATACAGGGTTAAACCCTACCAGCTTCCCCAAATTAAGGCTTCAGACCCGGCAGTAAAAGCCATAGGCGCAAAGCCAGGCGACATCCTACGCATAACCAGAAAAAGCCAAACAGCAGGTGAACACATAGCCTACAGATACGTTGTAGAATAAGGCTTAAGCACTGTCGTAAAGAATGACCACTATAAACTCGTTAACGTAAACTTGTCCAAACCCGGGATGATAGTAGGGATTACTCTCTATACGGAAAACCTGGTCGTTCTGAGGCTCCACGTAAACAAGGCCTTCTTGGCATATTATCGCGTTAAAGGCATGATTGAACTCGCTTCCACCGAGACTTCCAAGAACAACAACCACGCCCATGTCCCAATGTTTCATTTTCGCGTGCATATGAAGCATGACAGCGTAGTCGCCGCACACAAAGTCTGGAGACGTATAGTTCAACTCGTCTGTTTTGTCCTCTGAAAGCCACTGTTCAAGCTCACTTATAGTTGGCGTAACCTTATCCCTTGAAAGCAGAGGTTCGTAAAGTGAAAAGTAAAGCCCATCATACTCGTCCTTAAGCAGAGTGTAATTCGCAAGCAATGATTGATAACGCTGTGTAAGCTCCTGGTACTCGTTTAAAAGCACCGTATAGTTTGCAGCTTCCTGTTCAAGCCTTGTGTAGTTCTCAAGTAAAGCATAGTAGGTTTGGTTAAGCGATTCATAAGCTATTGTCAAGTCGACGTAATCAGCCAAGGCCTTCTGATACGCGGATGAAAGCAGCGTATAGTTCTGGAGAAGCGTATTGTAGGTTTGATTAAGCGCGTCGTGGGCGATAACTAAGTTGGCGTAGTTTGTTAGGGTCGTTTTGTATTCTGCTGAAAGCGCTGTGTAATTCTGCATAAAAGTGTAAAAGGTTTCATTAAGCCTATAGTACGACAGGTTTAACGCTTTATACTCATCAAGGAGCATGCGGTGCATGTCATGCAGCTCAGCGTATTTAACTTCCAAGGCGTTTTGAGATTCGCTGAGGTCTTGAATTTCAACTTTAAGCCTTAAATTTTCTGATTGAAGGACATAATTATTGTAGCCTAAAAAGGCGGCTAAGACAAGTGATGCTGTGAGGAGGATTGAAAGGATCTCGGATTTAGTCAAAACAGTTCCCTCATTTACTTGATAGAAAAATCTGTAGCTTAAAGTTTAGGATAACTATTTTGGCGTTTCCCTCAAAATTTTTAATACCCATTAACGGGTTGCACTTGAAAGCGCCTTGTTTAGATAGTCTTCAACGCGTTTGTATTCTTCAAGAAGCTCTTTTCCAAGCTTTGTAAGTTTGGCTCCTCCTCCACCAGCTCTGCCGCCGCGATAGGTTTCTATTATGGGTTCGCCTAGGGTTTTCTCTATCCTTTTCAGGTAGCTCCAAACATAACGGTAGGACATGCCGAGTTTTCTAGCTGCCTTGGAAATCGACTGCTCCATTTCTATTTGCTCTAGAATTTCGGCTCCGCCCTTGCCTATTAAGGGCTTTCCACGGTATTCGAGCCATACTTTGCATGAAAGTTTGTGTTTCGTTTGGTTGGGCATGTTGTCTTTTGTTATGGGTGCGTTATCTTTATAAGTTTATTCGATATGAATACCAGAGCATATCGAATTGGAGGTAAACCTCATAACAGAAAAAATTCAGCTATCAGCTGGTAAAACTTTAACCGCGCTTTCATTCGGATTTCTTCTAGGATTTGCCGCTGGCTTGATAGGTGTAGGCGGAGGCGAATTTAGAACCCCAATATTGCTCTATGTTATAGGGCTTCCAGTCATAACTGCCATTGCCGTAAATCTCCTCGTAGGCCTTTTAACAGTGGTTGTTTCCTTTCTAAGGCGTTTTAATCTCAGCTTATTAAACGGACATAGCTTAAACTTGGCACTGGTCATGTCTCTGACTTCAATAGCTGGAGCCTATCTTGGAGCTTTGTTAAGTGGGAAGATTCCGGAAAAACCTCTAAAAAGAGTTTTAGCTATTTTCCTAATCGTTGTGGGTTTAAAGATTGGGCTTGAACCTTTTATTGAAACTCCCGCTATTTTCAACTTCACCCTAGGTTTCGTGGAAGAAATAGCCTTAGCAGCTTTAGTTGGCTTAGCCATAGGCGTAATATCCGGAGCCTTAGGCGTGGCGGGTGGCGAATTCAGGATTCCAGCTCTAATATACATTTTCAGTCTAGATATAGTTGCCGCTGGAACAACAAGTCTCCTAGTCTCCATACCAACAGTGGCTTCGGGCTTCCTAAAGCACCATGACATGGGTCACATGAACAGAGCCGCCACAATAATCGCAATTACCATGGGGATAGGTTCAGTTTTAGGCGCTTTTGTAGGGGCCTCTTACGCTGGAGTTGTTGAAGAAAACGTGCTAAAAATTCTCTTAGGTGCAATCCTCATTTTGGCAACTGTCAGAATGGTTACTAAACCATAAGAACGAAAGCCATCTTAACGGTTTAGTTCAGCCCTTTTTCTTTTCAAGTTCATATAGAATTACTAGGGCTTCGCCTAGGGGTATTCCAAGCCTAGCCGCAAGTTCCTGTGGCGTTATATCCGGCTTTTCGTGGAGAACCACTTCCCTTGTGTAAGCCTTATGGTGGGCGTACATGGCCATGGCGTGAACCGTTTCCACAAGTATGGGCCAAAGCTTCTCCTTAACATACTCTTCAAGGCTCATGGCTCATCAATAAAGGAATATGCGCAGACGTTAGTTATTCAGTTTACCCTTCGGAGAATTTAAAAGTTCAAGCTTTCCTCCCAAACTCTTCGTAGCTTACCATTTTTTCTAGGGGCTTCCGCCTCCTCATTAAATGGAGGATTTTCCCTTGTATGTCAAATTTTTCTCTGGGGTAGCCTAAAGCCAGAAGGGCTATCACGCGGAAGCGTTCTGGAATTTTAAGCAGCTCTTTCACTTTGCTTTCGTTGAAGATTCCAATCCAGCATGTGCCCAGTCCTTCGCTTGTGGCTGTTAAAACCATGTTCTGCATGGCTATGGCAACATCCACCATAAACCATTTTGGAGAAGCCTTCTGGTCGCCACAGCCAACAATGACCACAGGCGCTTCCTTAAGAAATCTTACCAATATGGACTCTGCAAGCCTTTCGCGTTTACCAGTGTCTGTAACAACTATAAAGTGCCAAGGCTGAACATTGCCAGCTGAAGGCGCAAGCCTCGCTGACTCCAAAATCTTCTCCAACACGGCTTTAGGCACAGGCGTTGATTCATAGGCTCGAATGGAACGCCTCTTTTGAACAGCCTCAAACACTTCCATTTTAACCCTTTCACAAAATTCGCAGTTCACAAGAAATAACATTTTCAATGAAGCTACTTTAAATTGGTGGTTGAACGCGTTTTGGGTAAAGTTTATTTTTGTCGAAGTCTATGGCTACAGATTCAAGAGCAATGAAGGATGCATAATGATTAGAGCGGTAGTCTTCGACCTTGACGGAACCCTTGTGAATTTCAACCTGGACTATAAAAGTTTAAGGGCGGAAGCTAGAAACTTCCTTATAAAACTAGGGGTTCCAGCTTCAGTCTTATCCATAAACGAAAGCATATTCACAATGCTGAAGAAAACAGAGATTTTCATGAAAAACAACGGCAAAACAGAGAAAGCCTTAGAAGAAGCCTACGAAGGCGTTTGGGACATCACTGAAAAGTACGAGTTAGAAGCAGCAAAAACCACAAACCTAGTGATTGGAGTCACTGAAACCTTGAAAACTTTGAAGGAAAAAGGCTTGAAAATTGGTTTATGCACCGTAAACAGCGAAAAAACAACAAGCTACCTCCTCAAAAAGTTTAAAATCGAAGACTTCTTTGACGCTGTAACTCCGAGGAACAAGGTTAAACGCGTTAAGCCAGACATTGAACACCTCGAAGCCACCTTGAAAGCCTTAGAAGTAAAACCAGAAGAAGCCCTAATGGTGGGAGACAGCATAATAGACATGGAATGCGCAAGAAAGCTTAACACCATCGCAGCAGGCCTCCCAACGGGAGTTTCAAAACCCCAAGAGCTTATAGACGCTGGAGCCCACTACTTAATCACCTCAATAACAGACTTGCCAACCCTAATAGAACAAATCAACAAAGCTTAAACTGGAATAAACTGCAGAAAAGAAATGCCCATTCACCAATAAGAGCTTGTACTAAGCGCCGCTGTTCCAAATAAATGCCTTAACATCGGATGATGCTTAAAATTCCTAAGAACATTCAACAAAAATAGGGCATTTCTGGAAAACGGAATAACAGTTATAAAAGGCTCCATGGACAAGTCTTGTAGTCTATCAGTTTTATATGGGGTGAGATTAAGATTGGAGAGAAGGATAATCTTAACCGGAGTCTTCCTTTTGCTGTTGTTTTTTGTGGCTAACGCTCGCGGGGATGGCGGAATCATACTGCAACCTGTGCAGACGCCCACTTCTGGACAAGCATATGCGCGGTTAGAAACCGTTGAACTGTGGCTTGTTCACAGCCCAGACAACATCCGCAACAGTGAAGTCAAAGCAGTCATCGACGGCAAAGAAATAGCGCTAAGCCTCAAAAACGTAACCTTCTGCAAACTTTGGCAAATGTCTGCTGAAGTTTGGACTGCAAACATAAACCTTTCACATGGAGAACACACATGCCAATACTTTTACGTTCAAAGTGTTAAGCAAAACGATGGCTTCTGGATAGACTTTCACGTGTATACCACTAATCCGTTCAAGTTTTACGTAGTTGGCGAAGAACAGCCTTCTTCAGTTTTAGAGAAGCCGCAACCTCAAGTAGGGGACAACGCAAAAAACGTAAATCCCACGGAAACTTCTACAAAGCTGGGCTTAGACGTAAAGACTGTTAGCGTCTGTTTGTTGTTGGCTGTTGGATTAGGCGCCTGCATATTGAAAACGCGGAGCAAGTTGGCAACCCTCAAGCACCTGTGGAGAAAGGGATAGTTACAAAGCAAGTTTTTAAGCTTCTTTAACATTTTAAAGGGGGGAAACCCTAACCAAAGCGAAGCCAGAGGCCCAATTAATGCCCAAAAATGGAAAGAGTTTTCCATGTTTACAATTAACAACGGAAAAGGGGAGAGAAAAATTTTCAAGTGCACTCAGAATTTCGTGGATTAAGTCTTCCATATTTTTGGGAATAATCTTGTTGGCCATAGGCTTAACGGCAATTTTAATCTTGAAAATTTTAAATGTAGGTAGCACCCAGCTTTTCATTGATTCAAAAGCCTTTGTTAAAGAATATGGCCTCATAGGCATTTTCTTCGCAACTCTTCTTGCAGGGACCATAGTGCCCCTTGGAAGCCCAGCCTTAGTGGTGGCTGCCGCCTCTTTTGGTGTTCAGCCCATACCGCTTATTCTGGTTGCAACCGTTGGTTTCACGATTGGCATGACCATTAATTATGGTTTGGCATGTAGCCTCGGAAGACCATACGTAATGAAGAAGGTGGGCGCGGCTAAGTTTGAGGAAATTTCAGTTTTGTGGGGTAAATGGGGCTGGATTATCTACACAGTTTTCGGGTTTGTCCCATTTCTGCCAGTGGAGCTTTTATCGCTTTTCTGCGGGCTAATAAAAGCGCGCATAGACCTTTTCTTGGTCCTAAGCTTTACACCCAGACTCGTCGTCTTCACAATTCTAACCTATTTTGGAGGGCAAATAGGCGGATGGATAGGAATCATCTGAAGCCTTTGCAATTTAAGAGACTGTAAACTAACGGAGGCAAACATGTTTAGTTGCTGTTGAATGTGTCAGGAAGCTATTTTCGTATCGGAGGCGGTATAGTTACTAAAGTCTGGGTGCGCCGCACCCCATTAACGCTTTGAATTTGCTCAATTATTTTTCCAAGCTCCTCCATTTTCGCAAACTCCACAAAGATAACATCATCGAACTGTCCAGTCACAGCGTGAGCCTTTTTAACACCTTCAATTTTGAGCGCGGCTTCCGCAACCTCCCATATCATGCCAGGCTCAGCGTTTATAAGAATATAGGCTTCCAAACAGTTCCCTCAAAACTATAATTTGCACTTGGAAAATAAAAGACTTAGTGACACCAAAGTCATTTTGGCTGAGATCCACTTTTTCTTAAAAGGTTTTCAAGAGTCTTCCTTATCTCTTTTAATGGCGAAGGCGCTGGATGAAATTCGGGTTTGAAGGGATGTGTTTCGCTTTCAAGGAGCTCTTTTAGGCGGGCGTAATAGGCTTCAAATTCTGCTGGAGTGTTGCTTCTAAACTTAAAAACAGCTATGCCGCCCTTTGGATTTTCCCAGCGTCGGTCATAAGCGACGATAGGTCTTTCGCTTCCAAATTTTTTGATGCTCCTTTCAATGAGAATTTCTTTATCCACGTTAAGTACAATCAGTAACTTGCTAGCATATCTGATCCTTGATGTTAATAGGAATTGGCGGGTTACATTGTCTGGAGCTGTTGAGTCGATCACCACGCTGTAGCCTTTTTGAAGAAGCACATCCCGCATTTCAGCAATCATGGAATAAACCAGAAACTCGTCGCGGCACGGATAAGTCTCATAGAAAAGCATCTCCCTCAACTCGTCAACGCTTACTCTGGCGAAATAGGGGTAATCAGCCACTAGTCTCTTAGCAAGCGAAGTTTTACCAGACCTTGGATAACCGCTTAAAACAACGTTCCATAAACCTTTAAGGCCGCCGTCCATAATAACCCTTCAAAAGTCTGCAGGTAGCAAGCCTTAAGCTTTACCGCGACAACCGCAAGTTTCAAAGGGTAAATCAGCAAAGTTTTTCTGATTCAAGCCTTAAATTTCATGTGTGAAGCGGGTTGGCTAAATCCATTGTCGGCGAAGCCTTTTCGGCGGGGTTGGGCTTAGCTTTAGGCCTAACCATGGCGCAATCAATTTTCCAAACTTTTAGGCTGCCTGAAAAAGTTGTTAAACAAGTCATTGTATGTTTGAATTGTGGAAGCAGAAACCCCGTTGAAAACAGGTTTTGTGGGCACTGTGGCCAAGCATTGTATCCGCCTCCTCCAATTCAGTGCCCAAAATGTGGCGTTCCCATGCCTCAAAACCTTAACTTTTGTTGGAGATGCGGTTCACCATTAAGGAAAATGGATGGAAGCAGAAAAAAGAGAAAATGAGTTTAGCCCAGCTTTTCTCCGCAGTTGCCGCAGAACTTCATTCCAGGCGGGTTCTTTGTGCCACATTTAGGACAGGTTATTTCCGCCCCAGCCTTTGGTGTCAGCGGCGAACCGCAGTTTCCACAGAATTTCATGCCAATGGGGTTTTCAGCTCCACAACTTGGACACTTAACCTTTACAGGCGGCGCTAGGCTTGCACCGCAGTTGCCGCAGAACTTCATGCCCACAGGGTTTTTTGCTCCGCAGCTTGGGCAAACGATTAGCTGTTGAGCTTGTGCTGCTTGGGCTTGCTGCATCTGCTGCGCCATCAAGAAGGGCATTGTTAAGCCTACGCCTGCACCTACGCCTGCGGCTGCTGCTCCGCCGCCTTCGCCTCCTTTGAGTTCGCCAGCGGTCTCTTTCATGTACTGCATCATCATGGCTTGGGCGCCTATTCCGGAGGCAAACCTTCTGGCTTCTTCTGGTATGTTGATGCCTTCGAAAACGCAGTCTATTATTTTTAGGCCAACTCTGGCGCCTTCGTCGCTTATTTTTAGAGCTACTTTGTCCGTCGTGGCATCAGCGTTCTTCACAACTGTAAATATGTCGTGGTTTCCAAATTCGCTTATGATGCGTTCGTTTATGAAACCCCTAATGTAGTTTTCAACATCCCGCGATGTGCTTGCGCCCCTGTTGCCGAAAAACTCCATAACGAAGAGTTTCGGGTCTTCAACCTTGTAAAGCAAATAACCATAAAACCCAATTTCTGCTTGATATTTGATGTCTCCGCTTGGCGCAGAATAAGCTTTTCCACCGAAGTTGGCGCGAAACTGGCTGTTGCTCACGAAGACTACTTCGCAGTCGAATATGTCGCCTATAATGCCTAAAGCCTTCAACGCGCCAGTTAAAAGCGGAACATTGTTGCTTGTTATGGTGTGCCTTCCAGGTCCAAAAACATCGTAGGCTTTGCCGTCTCGGAAGAAGACTGCCCACTGGTTTTCCATAACAATTACTTGGCTTCCATATTTAAGCGTCAATTTAGGAAAACGGTAGGCTATATCCTCTGGTGCAGCATTGTCCCATGCAACTCTTTCAATTATTGGCATTTAGCTTATACCTCCATAAGTCTAAACTGTTTTTCACGTTCATCCCATTTAGACTCAAAACCAAGTATTAAGGATTTAATGTTCCTCGCTTTAGAAGCGGCGTCAGCCCAGTTTCCAACTTGCGTGTCATTGTAAAAGTCTTCAACAGCCTTCACAATTCCCTGAATATCATTGTTTAAAGACCTATCATAGTTTAAAACTCTGGCTATCTCGGTTTCGCGTATATGCCCCTTACGATCCATCAAGCCTGCATAACCATAATCTGCACGGTTAATCTTCTCAGCAACCCTATCCATCGTCTGAATAACCTTCTTGAAGTCATCCGTGGCTTTTCCAGCATTCAACGCTGACAAATAAATTTCCTCCCATCGATGACGCAGACTTTTGAAGTCTGCGTAGTAGAGGTCTCTAAGCTTCTTGTCCAATTCTCGCAAGTCCTCTTTTGTGGCGTATCCTAAGCCGAAAACGTTTTGAATTTTTGCCAAAAGCCCCTGTCTATCCTTAACTTTTTCTATTGTTTCCTTTTCCGACATCTCTCAATCCTCTGCCCATTTAAATATGAGGTTCTCTCACCTAAACTTTACCCTTACAAATGACGCGCGCCTCTTTTATTAACAGTAAAAGTTTGGAAGTTTAAGTATTACATAAAGATTAAATAGGATACTTTCATGTTAAAAGTATGGTGAAAGTTTTTGGGGTATACTGTGACAGAGAAAGGAACGGTAACAATTCCCGCCGAGATTAGGAAGAAGTACAATTTAAGAAAGGGTTCAATTGTAGAGTTTGTTGAAACTGATGAGGGAATACTGCTTGTCCCAGTTGTTCCCTTTGAAGAGCTTTTCGGAGTGGATAAGGCTGCTAAGGAAAAGGTATACGAAATGATAAGAGAGCTGCAGGAGGAGAGGAGGAGAGAATCTGAGGAAGAATAGGCTGATTTTTGACACTGGCCCCCTGTTTCTTTACTTTGCAGAGGATATGCGGGTCAAAGAAATGCTTGACGAGGTTAAAGCTGAAAGAGCTGAAGGCTATACATGCGAAACTAACATGGCAGAATTCTATTACAAAACTTGCGAGAAACTAGGCCGTGAATTTTCAGAAGTTAGACAATTGTCTATAAGGCATTCTAAAATTTCAATATTGGCTGTAGATGAGCGGCTAACCCGAATGGCTGGAAGCCTAAAATGCACTTATCGCGGTAAGCTTTCCCTAGCGGATGCCTACATATTAGCAGCTGCAAAGACTTTGGGAGGAACCCTAATCACGACGGACCCGAGGCTTTCGGAGCTTAAGATTGTAAAAACCAAGTTTCTCCAAATTCCATGAACTTAAAGATAAACCCGCTAATTTTAGCTTGTTGATTTCAAGATTAATGGGTAAACCTCTTTGGTTACATATTCAATGTATTTCTCTTTGTCCGTCAAATTGAATATGGTTACTGAGGCATCGCGGGTTATGCCCACCACATAGCCGTATTCTTTTGCTCTTGCAACAACATACCATAAGTCGCCGTGTTTGCAGTAGTCTTCGAAAAGCGAAGTGTTAATGAGGTCTGGACCGTAAAGTGAAAGCTTATTCACGTTTGGAATGTCAACATTGTCGAAAAACGTGATTTTCGTGTCTTCCGGATTTTTCAGGTGAAAATCCCTAAGGGTTTCTGGGGGAATCCGAGCTTCAACTATGCCGCCTATTCGGTCGAAGAGGATTTCGCTAAGCTTGTTGGCTATGAAATTGGCGAGGCGCTTCTTCTCCACAACAGTCAAAAATGTGGAGTCTTCCCGTTGGGCAAAACTGAAAAGCGCTTCAACAGTGCGGGGTAGAGGCGCAACTTTCCCCCTGTGAAAGACGTGGATCACATAGTCATGGGAGTAAACGCCTCTAAGCGTGTTCTCCTTAGGCAGAAGCCCAACAACCTCAGTTACAAGGGTAAACTTGTAGTCGCCCTCCTCATAAGGCTCTTCAGTGTGGTGACCCTCAAGCCTAGAAGCAATCTCCGCTACGGAAAGCGGCTCCGAAAACCGGAAAACCTTACCAGCAACAACCATCAGCATCGCCTAAACAGTATTCTCTATCCTACCATAAAAGACTAAAGGTTTACGCTCAAAAAGCCCTTTTAAAGGCTTAAGTTTAACATAATCGTTTTAATAAGAGTTTTTAACCTCTATTTAATACTGCATAGAGACCCTTAGAAGGCAAAGAAAACCAATGCTGATTAGCGAAGTGATCCTTGAAAACTTCATGAGCTACGAGTACGCTAGGGTACCGTTTAAATCCGGCGTGAACGTTGTTTGTGGACCCAACGGCGCTGGAAAATCTTCGCTCTTGTTGGCTGTTTCCGTAGCTCTTGGGCAATCCTATACTGAACGTTCTAGAAAGCTTAGCGACTTGATTCGTTGGGGGAAAGACCAAGCCCGCGTCACGCTCATATTGGATAACGCTAAAAAGGGCGGTAAAAGGCCTGTTCCAAAGTTCAATAAAGACCAGATTTTCTTGACGCGGGTTTTGAGGCGAGACGGCAAATACTGGTTTGAGCTTGAGAACCGTGCTGCAACCAAACAGGATGTGGAAAGGCTTTTAGCCAAATTAGGTGTTGACCCCGATAACATGCTTATTATTATGCATCAGAACATGGTTGAACAGTTCACGGTGCTTTCTCAACAGGAAAAGCTTCGCATGGTTGAGGCTGCCGTTGGACTTGAGCCTTACAGGGAGAATGTGCTTCAAGCCCAGAAAAAGCTTACACGCATACTGAGCCAAGAAGAGTCCATAGGCAAGCTTTTGGAATCAGCTGAACAGACGCTTAATTATTGGCGAGAGCAGTACGACCGCTTTCAGGAGAAAAAGCAACTGCTAACCAAAAGACGGTTCTTAGAGCGGGAGCTGGCGTGGGCGGAGGTCAACCGCAGAGAAGCCGCTGTAAAAGATTTGGAGGCAAATCGTGAAAAGGAGTTAACCATCCTAAGGCAGATTGAAGAGGAAACCAAAACAGCGACTGAAGAGCTTCAGATTCAGCAAGGCCAACTTGAAAAGCTGAGGGATGAGTGGAAAAAGGGCCTTGAGGAACGCATAACCCTTGAACGGGAAAAAGCTGGAAGCCAAACAACAATCGCGTTTTGCGAACAATTGCTTATGGAAGCAGCCAATATAGAAAACGAAATACAAAACAGCAAAAACCAGCTTAAGCTTCTAAAAACCGCAAGCCTAAAAGAGCTCATAGAAAACTCCAAACAAAGGCTCTATAAATTAGATGAAGGAATAAGCGAGAATCAGGCGAAGACGAAAATTTTAGAAGAAGAAATTGAAAAAGCGGGAAATCATGTTCTGGACACACGCATTAAATTGGCTCTGCTGCAATACCGCATGGAAAACGCGAAAGAAAACATTGAAAAGCTTGAAAGAGAGCTTAAAGACGCAAAAGCCTACTTGAAAATGGCAGAGAAAAAGGCTGAAGAAGCAGGACCTAGAATCGCTGTCATAAAAAGCGTCGGAGAAATCCTTGAGGAAATCCGAGTTACAGAAGGACATTTAGCCGCTTTATCCGCCGTTTCAGAAGACGTGGAGCGCATGTACGAGTCCTATTCAAAGCTTTACCTAGAACTTAAAGAGAAAGCGCAGTTAGTTGCTGAAAACCGTGAAAAAGCATTGGAAGAAGTTAAAACGCGGATGCAGGCTTGGCGAACAGTGATTCAAAGCCTCTTAGACCGTGTAAACCTTGAATATCAGAAGATTTTGGCTCAATCCCAAGCAGTTGGAGAGGTTGGTCTCGTGAATGGACATGACATAGAGGCTGCTGGACTTGAAATTCTCGTAGGCTTCAAAGGTGGAAAACCCGTTCCGCTGAATGCCTACACGCAGAGCGGCGGCGAAAGAACAACGGCAACCATGAGCTTTCTATTGGCTTTGCAGCAGCATGTGCGTTCGCCCTTCCGCGCTGTGGACGAGTATGATGTCCACATGGACCCGAAAAACCGCGAAATAATAGCGCAAACACTGATTTCAACGGTTAAAAATGCGAACGCCCAGTACGTGGTTATTACTCCAAGCCAGGTGCCTTTCACGAAGGATGAAGTTAACATAATTACTGTTCAGAACGTTGAAGGGAAATCCATAATCAAAGAGGTTGCTTAATGAAGTCTAAGAGAGAGCGCGAAGTTGGAAGGGAAAGGCTTCAGCATATAATTGAAATGTGCAAATCCATTGAGGAGCGCTCCTTAGACCCCTTTCTACTGAATGTTGATGAAATCATAAAAATTGTGAGAGAATATTTTCCAGAATGGGAACAGCCTGAAGACTTATGCTTGGACGCTGAAACAATCCATCGCCTAGCCTCAGTGATAAAGCTTCAAAGCGAGTGGGTTAAACACCGTTCAACATCCCTATATATGGACCCTTTCCTCCTAGAAGAGAAAATTAGACGCATAGAGAAGAACGAGATGGTCGCAGCCTTCCTTCAAGCTTGGCATCCAATAGTCGAGTTAGAGCAGATTTCAATTCACAGCTTGGCAGAGGCTCTTCGCTACTGGGAAAGCCTCCTACCGTTAAATGAGAGATGGAAGGAGTTCCCACAGCCTGAAGCCGAGGCGGGTTCTGCCACGCGGGAAGAGCTCATAAAACAGCGAATTCTAAGAGACAAAGCCTTTACGGAAGAACTTGAAAACTTATGGAAAGAGCTTAAGGAGCAGGTGGAGGCTAAAGGTGCGGATGGAAAGATTCCATACCGGGATTTTGTAGGCGCGGAAACCTATGAGGAAACAGTGCAGAGAGCCTTTATGACAAGCTTTCTGGTAACATATGGCTACGCAACCCTTGAAATCCGTCCGCTTGAAGAAGAAATCTATGTTAGGCCATATGAAAAGCAGGTGAGAATAACGGCCAAAAAACAGTTGGTTTCCGTTCCAATAGCCATAACCCTTGAAGACTGGATAAAATGGAAAGAGGCGAAAAAAAATGAGCAAACGTAAAGCCTACTATGCAAGCAAATTAAAGCGGGCAGTCCACATGCTCTTCTATAAGCGGCATAAAAAGCCTGGAGTGAAAGGCTGGGAGCTCCGCAAAGTTTTAGGCTCAGACTATCCAAAAGTGTTAAGCATTTTAGACGATTATTTAAAGGCTCTTGACCTGCAGGTTAAAACCGTTTTTGAAGAGGAAAAACCCTCTGAAAAACCCACCTTAGAGCAGTTGGACAGGGCGAGATTCTACATAACCCTCAGGGGCGATTTAACACCTAAAGAGGCTAAGATGATTGGCTGGCGCATAGACGACCTTGCAGGATTAGCCATAACCATAGCATACATAATATCAAAAAAGGGAAAAGCACCCCGCAAAGAAGTGGAGGAACTGCTGCATGATAAGCTGCCAGGATGGAAGGTTGGGCTAAATGTGGACCGTTACATACGCTACGGCTACCTAACACAGGACGAAAACGAACAGTTATACCTAGACTGGAGAACCCGCGCAGAAGTAGATCAAAAGGCGCTCATAGACCTACTTTTAGGCGCTGAAACCCAGCAAGAATCATCTTCTTAGTTTTCGGTATAGAAAGACTATAATGTCGATTATGATTATTACGGTGAGAATTAGAAGGGGATTGCCTAGAAACTGGTTTTGGAAAGACTCGTTTTCAGCATAGACGCTGCTAACTAGAAGTAAAAGCGTAAAAAACGCGCATAATGTCAGCGCCAGTTTTTTTCGCATGAGACTCCTCTTCAACTGTTAAACTATGCTTACGTTTTGAATTTGGAAGTACCGTTTCACTAAAAAGCGGAGGCGTTCAGCGTTTCTCCCGTTTTTTCCTATGGCAACACCCTTATCCTTTGGGTGGACGGTTACAACAGCTATTGTTTTTCCATCCGACCTCTCGGTTATTCGAACCTCTTTAACCACCGCGGGTTTTAAAGTGTTCTTAATGAACTGGACTGGGTCGTCTGAATGCTCTATTATCTCATGTTTTTTGCCAGTCATCCTTTCCAAAAGTCTTATGTTTCTTCCACCTTTGCCTATGGCTGCGCCTATGTCGCCCTCCTTGACAACAAAGATTACGCGTCCTTGTTCTTCGTCAACTATGCAGTCTTTGACGCTTGCGCCGCTTATGCTTTCAAAAAGCGCTATATACTTCATTTCTGTGCCTGTGAATTTTATCCCGCTGCTCATTCGCTTCCTCCAAGTGGCTCTTCAGTTTGCTCTTTCTCTGCTAATTTAAGAATTTCTGAGTCGCCGGGCTCTCTTATAGTTAACGCTGAGAGAAGGAAGGGTTTACCGCAAACTGCGGCTAGATCCGTTGATGAACCTTTATAGACGATCAAGGGAATGTTTGAAAGCTTACAGTAGTATTCCACGTCTTCGCGGATTTCCGCTGGGCAGTTGGAAGCTAAAACTATCATTTTGGCTTTTCCAGTCCTCGCACTTTGTATGGCTGAATTGGCTCCGAAGGAAACTTTGCCCGTTTTCACCGCTGTTGCAATTGCCTTATCTATGTCTATCATTTGTTCTCCCTCTTTAACTCTGATGTGGACATGAAGAGTTCCACAAGCCCAGTGCCTACGGGTATGGATTGGCCAACTATAACGTTTTCAGTTACGCCTTCCAACGGATCGCTTTCCCCTTTGATAGCTGCGTCAACAATGTTTGGAACCGTGATTTCAAAGGCTGCCCGAGCCAGAACACTTGATTTTTTGCCGCTTATACCGTGTCTTCCAATTTGCTGCACTTCGCCAGTGGCGGTCATCATGTCTGCAACAAGCATTACGTGACGCACGTCAACATCTAACCCCTGCTCTTCCAACACGCTTTTTGCTTCCTGTATTAACACATTTCTTGCAGCTTCTATTCCCAAGGTTTTGGCTATTTCGTGAACGTTGTTTGTTGTTGTCCGAGATGTGTCCACACCGTAAACTTCCAATACTTTTGGAAGATTTGAACCGTCTGTTCTTATAACCCATTCGCCGTGCTCTTCGGTAACCAAAACCCGTTTTATGCCTTGGACACCTTTAATATAGAGTGAGGATACTTTGTCTAGGAGTTTTTTGAGGGCTTCAGCCTTTTTAGGCTTTATGTGCACGCTGTTTCCGCTTATTTTAACTGTGCAATTGGCTATTTTCAACCTGTCCTTAAGCTCTTCAATGGTGACTCCCCTGTCCTCCATCATTGCCTTGTTTAGCTCCACAACTATCTCCTCACGCATAGGATCTTGATAAATTGCTTGGGCCAAGTTTTCCATGGTTGTGTAGAGTATGTTTCGGGCGATTTTTACGGCGGCTTCTCTGCTTTTCCTGTGCTTCTCATCTAGATAAATGACCATTATGGGCGTTGATGGGACTCTTCTTGCGTCAACAATCTCTATAAGCCTAGGCAAACCGAGGGTTACGTTTTGTTCTCTAACTCCGGCGTAGTGGAAGGTTCTAAGGGTCATCTGTGTGCCGGGTTCACCTATGGACTGGGCTGAAACAATGCCCACAGCCTCGCCTGGCTCCATTAAAGCCCGCTTATAATGTTCAACGGTTAACTCTACAGCTTTGTCAACGCCTTCCTTGCTAAGCTTCGCTTCTGCCAAGCCCTGTTTAAGTTCGCCTATAAGCAATGGTGTAAGCTGACCTTCAACTTCTTTCAGTTTACTCTTAACATAGTCTAGAGATGCTGGCTTGCCCTTCTCCATTCCGATTCTTATTTGCTCTATTAGGCGGCTTACGTTGACAGCTTTTCCATGGTCGCTTTTAGCCGGGTCAACGCCGTCTTCGCCATATTTAAATTGAATTATGTCTCCTGCTGAGCTTCTAACTGTTCCGTCATATTCTAAGCGAAGGTGCTCAAGCGCGTTTATCAGTCGCCTCTGCATGTAACCGCTCTGCTGTGTCCTAACAGCTGTGTCCACGAGGCCTTCTCTTCCTCCCATGGCGTGGAAAAAGAATTCAATGGAATCCAGTCCTTTCTGATATGAGGAGTAAACGAAGCCTCTGGCCTTTGGAGTTGGATCGCCGAACTTAAAGTGAGGCAAAGCACGGCCCAAGTATCCACGCATTATTCGTTTTCCACGCACTGCCTGCTGGCCTACACATGCGCTCATTTGCCCAATATTAAGGCTTGAGCCTCTGGCACCTGTACGCGTCATTATTATGCCCGAATTCTCAAGGGTGAAGTCTTCATCAGCGATTTTTCCAGACTCGTCTCTAGCTTTGGCTAATTCGTTCATGACGTAAATTTCAAAGGAATCCTCAAGGGTTTGTCCTGGAAGCCTCGGCAATGTTCCATTACGGTAACTTTCTATGAGTTCCTCTATTTTTTTCTCAACCTTTTCCATGACTCTTCTTATTTTAGCTTCGGCTTGTGGAGAAAGCATTAGCTCCTCATAGGAGTAGGAGAATCCCCTCATTGTTATGAAAAGCTTAAACAAACGCGTAATTTTGTTTATAAAAGTGCGTCCAGCTTCCGTTCCATAATCCTTAATTATTCTGTGAAGGAGGCTTTCAGACTGTTCAGCTCCTATGGAACGCCTATCAATTACGCCGCTTATGAGTTCGCCGTTTTTAACAACAACATAAGCATCGTAGGGGCATTCCTCCTTCAAACATTTTTGGCATCCTCTGCAAGTGTTCGCCTTCAAAACATAGTTGAAGTCTTTTGGCAGGAAAAGGCTGAAAATCTGCTTACCACTCCACAATGGTTGCGGCTCTTTAATTTTGGGTTCGGGTAAGGGTCCGTTGTATCCTGCAGTTATTAGGAGCCTACTGACTTCCTCTTTTGTTAAGTAATTAGATTTTCTCGTGAAAAGGTATGCAGCCGTTATGAAGTCTCGAATTGCCCCTATTATGGGGCCGCCAAACCTTGGAGAAAGTATTTGGTCTTGAACCTGCATTAATAGGCGGGCTTCTGTTTGGGCTTCCTCGCTTTGGGGTATGTGAAGGTTCATCTCGTCTCCGTCGAAGTCTGCATTGTAAGGTGGGCAAACACACAAGTGAAGCCTGAAAGTTTTGTATGGAAGAACCCGCACGTAATGCGCCATTATTGACATCCTGTGGAGGGACGGTTGACGGTTAAACACGGCTATGTCGCTATTTTTAAGGTGTCTTTCAACTATGAAGCCGGGCTCTAGGGCTTCAGCGATTTTTTCCCTGTCTGTTACAAACTCAAGTCTTATACGTTTTCCATCTGGACGGATTATGTAGAGGGCTCCTGGATATTTTTCAGGACCGTTTACAACTAGTTTCCGCATCTCTTCAATGTTCCATGGGGTTACTTTTTCAGGCACTGAAAGCCTCATGGCAACTTCAAGGGGGACGCCGACCTCGTTAATGTCAAGGTTGGGGTCTGGAGATATGACAGTGCGCGCTGAAAAGTCAACCCTTTTCCCTGAAAGGTTGCTTCGGAATCTTCCCTCTTTTCCCTTCAGCCTCTGCGAAAGCGTTTTTAAGGCTCTGCCTGAGCGATGTCTAGCCGGGGGTATCCCTGAAGCTTCATTGTTGAAATATGTGGTCACATGGTATTGGAGAAGCTCTGATAAGTCTTGAATTATAAGCGTTGGGGCTCCAGCATCCATGTTTTCTTTAAGCCTTTGATTTATGCGGATTATGTCCACAAGTTTGTGTGTCAAGTCGTCTTCTGAGCGTATTCCAGACTCCAAGGTGATGGATGGACGAACATAAACTGGTGGGACGGGCAATACTTGCAGGATCATCCATTCTGGGCGTGCAGTTTCAGGGTCAAACCCTAAAAGCCTTATATCTTCGTTGGATATGCGCTCAAGCCTTTCCCGAATCATGCTTGGCGTTAAAGGTTGGGAACCACTCTCCGGAATTTCCTCACTGAACTTTGTTGGCTTTTCAAAAGTTATCTTATACTGGGGGGTGTTGCAGTGGGGGCACGTTTTAGTCTTTGTTTCTTGAACTATTCTCTTAAAGATCTCATCTGGAACTGTGCCTAAAAGTTGGCGGGTCTTATCAATTCTGGCGCGCAACTTTTTTATGGATTCCTCCTGCAGCAAAATTCGCCCACAGTTCCTACATGTTACCCTCAAAAGGTCGTATATTATCCTTGCAAACTCGATGTGGATTATGGGAACTGCAAGTTCTATGTGGCCGAAATGTCCGGGACAACGGGTCGCAGTGTTTCCACATGTTCTACATCTCTGCCTTGGTTCAAGGGTTCCAAGTCTCCCATCCATCAGTCCCGAAGTTATTGGGGCGCCATCCTCATCATAGGTGTCCGGCGTCTGAATCTCAACAACTGAAAGTTTGCGGATTTCCTGCGGTGAGAACAAACCGAAACGGATTTCGTCAACAACTTCATGGGCAACTTCTTCAACTGCCATGGCTACGCCCTCTCCTTAAGCTTAAGTTTTGGCGCTATGCAAAGGCTCATCAACTCCTGTAAAAGAAGCTTAAAAGCATATGACACTGTAACTGGCGAGATTCTAGCCTTGTCTTCACATATTCTGCAAATGTATTTTCTCTGTTTCATGTCGTAGTAGGCTATGTAGCCGCAGTTTTTGCAAATATACAATGTGTACTTGTCTGATTCTTCAAGTAATCTGTCATGAAGAAGCATAGCTGCCCCATGCCCGATCAAACAGTCTCTTTCCATTTCGCCGAATCTTAGGCCGCCGCCTCTAGCTCTTCCTTCCGTCGGCTGCCTCGTGAGCATCTGCACTTGACCCCTTGCCCTTGCATGTATTTTGTCTGCAACCATATGATGCAGCTTCTGATAGTATACAACTCCAACAAAAATGTCTGCAACAAATTTTTCGCCAGTTACTCCATTATAGAAGACTTCTCGGCCGCTTTGGCTAAAACCAAGTTTTATTAAAGCCTTTTTCAAATCTTCTGATTTCTCGCTTGAGAAAGGCGTTCCCTCAACGGGTTTCCCCCTTAAGGCTGCAACTTTACCTGCTAATGACTCAATGAACTGCCCAATGGTCATTCTGGAGGGAATAGCATGGGGGTTTATTATTATGTCTGGAACAATGCCGTCTTCTGTGAAGGGCATATCCTCCTGTGGAACAATTAGTCCTATAACGCCTTTTTGGCCGTGGCGGGATGCAAACTTGTCTCCAAGCTCTGGAACCCTTTGGTCTCGAACGCGGACTTTAACAAGCTTGCTTCCCTCGCCAGATTCCGTTATGAAAACTGCGTCGATGATGCCTGTTTCTGAGGGACGCATGTCCACAGAGGTGTCACGCACTGATGGCCCCCTAACTTCAAATTCCTTATATTCTTCAAGGAACCTTGGCGGACTTGTTCTTCCTATTAAAACGTCCCCACCTGCCACTTGGGCTTCAAGGCTGATTATTCCGTCAGGCTCCAGCAGCCTATAATATTGTTCCCCTCTGAATCCCCGTGTTCCAGGCTCAGGTATAACAAATTTGTCTTTTAATCCACCCATGTACTGGCGGCATTCAGCCTCATATATCCTGTAGAAGGTTGAACGGGCTAAGCCTCTCTCTATGGAAGCCTTATTGAATATGAGGGCGTCTTCCATGTTGTAGCCCTCAAAAGAGAGAACAGCCACTACGCAGTTTTGGCCTGATGGACGCAGTTTATAGCCTATTGTCTCCATTAATGCGGTTTCAACGATGGGGGTTTGGGGATAATGAAGTATGTGGGCCCTTGAGTCTACTCGCAGCGGAAAGTTTGTGGCGAAAATTCCTAGGGCTTGTTTTGCCATTGCCGCTTGATAGGAGTTGCGAGGCGACTGGTTATGCTCTGCGTAGGGTATTGTTGAAGCGCAAATCCCGAGGATGGTGTGGGTTGCAATTTCTAGGTGAGTGTGTTCGGGAGTTACTTCTTCTGGGCTTAGGGCAACGTAAGTGTTTTCCTCCTCCTCTGCATCTAGATATTCGATTATGCCGTTTTTAACAATGTCTTCCCATGACCATTCTCCACGGGCGAGCTTTTCAATGTGTTCTGGGTTAAGTTTTGGAACGCCTTTTTCAACTATTATTAATGGGCGTCTAACTCTTCCCTCGTCGCAGTTGACATAAATTTCTTCTCTTTCGCCGTGAACTTTTGAGAAGTAGGCTATATTCACTTCTGTTGAAATTTCTCCTGCCCTTCGTTTTTGCCTAAACTCATCTGTAATTTTTTCAGGCGAAGTGCAGTATCCAACGATGTTTCCGTCAACGAAAACTTTAGTTCCGAAACGCTTCAAAGTTTCGTTTGCCTCATATACCGGGGTAACTCCCATGCTGAACAATACCTGTTTGATTTTCTCAGGGTTTACGCCTACAGAAATAACCGTAGATAAGGCTAGGTTCTTAACTAGGCCACAGTTTGAGCCTTCTGGAGTCTCATTTGGGCATAGGCGACCCCAGTGGGTTGGATGCAAGTCTCTAGCTTCGAAGTTTGGCTGGCTTCTGCTAAGGGGGGACTGCAACCTCCGCAGGTGGCTTAGGGTTGAAAGGTAGTTTGTCCTATCTAGAAGCTGGGTTACTCCAACGCGCCCTCTTCCCCAGTTTCCAGTTGCCAGCGCATGCTGAAGCCTTTCAGTTATTATTCCAGGGCGGACAGCCGCTGAAACCGTTATTATCGGGCCTTTAACGCCTATTCTTTCAAGTTGGTATTTTATGTCTCTTATAAGGTTTCTGAAGGCTACACGGAACAAGTCTGCTAAAAGCGGCCCTGCAAGCCTTAAACGCTTGTTTTTGAAATGGTCTTTGTCATCCGGTTTTCTTCTTCCAAGTTTTAGCTCAATAACTCTGCAAGCCATTTCGCCCAAGAATAAGGCTTTATCCTTTCTGCTTTGGCTTGTTCTACCTATGTGAGGCAGAAAGTTTTTGTCTATGGCTGTTTCAGCCTTTTGTATGCGGTATTCTTCAACTTGGCCGTGAGCCACACGGTTTCCAATAAATAGAATGGCGTCTTTAACCGTGTCAACGCCTAAAGCCTTTTCAAATGACGGCTCCAACTCGCTCTGTATTTCACTTTCAAGCGATACTGCTTCGGCTATTTCCTTGTCAGACTCTAATCCTAAGGCACGCATTATTATGACGAAGGGAATTTCTGTGGGCACTCCAGGCATAGAAACGTATATGGCTCCGTCGGACTTCATTTTTAACTCTATTCTGGCTCTGAAACCAACAGTTGTGGAGAACAATTTTGCCTGGTACACTGGTGTTGCACCCTTCTCGTCTATGTCAACAATAATCCTGTTGGGAGCCAAGTCTTCCATGGCCACTATTACCCGTTCAGAACCGTTAACAATGAAGTAGCCTCCTGGGTCGTCTGGGTCTTCTCCGCAAGCGATAAGCTCTTCACGGGAAAGCTGCGAAAGAAAGCAAAGTTTAGACTTTAACATTACTGGAATGTTTCCAATGTATACAAGTTCCGTGTCTTGCTCTCTTCCATCAACCACAGGTGTCATTTCAAGGGCTATGGGCGCTGCGTAAGTTAGGTTGCGGAGTCTAGCCTCTATTGGGTAAATTTCATGTTTTGTTCCGTCAACCTCGGTCACGTAGGGACCGCTTATCCGCGTCTGCGGGTCTATTATCCAAATCTGTCCTAGCTTAACTTTGTATGGATACTCAGGAACTTCTATTGGAATTTCGCCAACCTCGTCTATGACTTCCTGCAATCCGTGGTCTATAAACTCGTTGTATGAGTCGAGATGCTGGCGGACTAAACCCTTCTCTCTAAAAAACGCCTTAAGCAACATGCTAGTATCTTCTTTTGAAACCTCAACCAATTTAACCAACCCCACAATTCTTGCTCTTAATTAAACGGTATAGGGCGTTTCGTGATGAGGGTTTTCTCAAACTTTAATTTCCTCCAACCCTTTTGGATCATCCAGGTTAAAAAGTCTCCAATATATAGAGCTAAACACGTAAGACTACACAGCTCACTAATAAACTTTTTCATGTGCCCTCATGATACCTAATGAAGTTGATAGAAGTTAAGAATTGCCAGAGCACTCGGCTAATTTTAACTATTCCATATGTGAAGTCAATAATACAAGTAAGAATTCTCGCTCGGAAGTTTCGCTTCATAAACCTTTTAGATTTAATGAAAAGCTTATTAAGCATTCAAAGAGGCGTGGAGCATGTTGAAAAGATATGCTCAAGTTCTAGCAACTACTGCCTTTTTAATTGTCCTCGGCTTGTCTGCATTCTGTACAGTTGGTTATATCTATGCAGCTCAAGACAGCGGTGCTAATGCTAATCCACGGCTTATTTACTGGCCACCTACAAGCGTGTGGAAAACAGGAAATTGGATTAACATTGACAGAGGATGGATCAATGCAAGAAGCATGGCTTGGTCACCCTCTGGGAAATACTTGCTGATTTACGGAGAACTCTACATAATGAGCATAAGTCTGCAAGGCTTAAGAGTTCTAATTGTAGATATGGACAGCGGCGATATAGCATACAACTTTTCTAGTGAGGTCAGCTATTGGGGGTTTGATCGATTCACGCAATTCGCCTTTTCGCCGGATGGGACAAAAATATTCTTTGCAAATGCCAGCAGCTCATATACTCCATCAGCAATATTCGCAGCCAACTTGGATGGAACTGGTTTAAGTAAAATTGTTGATTTCAACGTTACTTCCATGGGCGGTGTGTTGCCGCAAGTAAGTATAGACGTAACCAGCAATGGTCTTCTAGTTTACTCTTTTTGCCAAAGTACTGGATACGCCAACTACACGAGTTACATTTGGAAATATAACTTAGCCACAGGCGAGAAATCACTGGTTCTAAAGCTTAACGGAAGCGACAAACTAATAACAAGTTTAAAGATTGCTCCATCAAACGATAAAATAGCCTTCGCAACATGCAAAAACATTTGCACTGTTAATCTGGACGGCACAGGTTCGGTGAATGTTACAAACGTTTCAGAGGGAAAGATCGCCACATGGGTTGACTGGACACCTAACGGGACAACGCTAACCTATTCAGAGGTCACAGGTGCAGTTACAGAGTGGGGATTAAATGTTAATCAAGATGCTTGGGGCGGCGACATAATAGCTGTTAATGTTAACGGAAGCAATAAACGCGTGATTCTAAATGACGGCTATGGGCTTGTATGGTCGCCAGTCGGCAACTCAGTCGCTGCATACATTAAAATGCCATACACAGGCAGCATGGAAGGCTATCCCTACCTCATAGATTTTAACATGCCCATAACGTCTAATTCGGACAGCGACGGCGATGGCTTATCAGACTCAGCTGAAATCCAAAACTTCCTTAATCCCTTAGACCCGACAGACCTTTACAAGGACTATGACGGGGATGGATTGACCAATATAGAGGAAATCAACTATGGAACATACCTTGGCAATTCTGATTTTGACGGCGATGGGCTCAGCGACGGTGTCGAAGTTAAGGTTTTCAAGACTGATCCAACAAAAGCGGATACTGACGGTGACGGCGTAAGCGATGGTCTTGAGGCGGCAGCAACCGGTTTAAACGCCTTCGTCTCTGTTCTCCCAGAAGGTTGGATACGTATACAACTTGAATGGAAAAACTATACAATGTATATTTCAACGAACTCTTCTGTTCTCGGAGTAGTCTTCGACTCAACAAACATGGCTTTAAGCATATCTGTTGGAGGTCCAGACGGCTCAACTGGCATAGCCAACATAACAATACCAATAGAAATGATAAACTCTCTTTCAGCCGTTAAAGTCACGTTAGACAACCAACCCGTAAACTTCAACATAAACCAAGTAGGCAACAACGCCCAAATCTACGTGCAATACCACCACAGCTTACATGATTTAACAGCGCATTTGGGAGGCGGCGGTGGCGGAGGCATGGGCGGCGGGGACTTAACAGGCATATTAGGCTATTGGTGGCTAATACTATCTGTTGTCATTGTTGCAGTGGCAGCCATAATCGCCTTAATCCTAGTCAAGCGCAGATGATGGAAGGGATACAAGTGCGCAAAACCGTTGCATTCGGAGCGTTTGTAACACTGCTGCTTTTTTTGCTTTGCATGGCATTCGCTTATGCCGAAGCACAAGTTGGTGTCAAAGCGGGCGACTGGGTGAAATGTGAATACGTGTCAGGCGGTACTCCACCAGAGAACGCGCCTCAATGGGTTAAAGTGGAATGTTTTTCTGTCACTGGAACAACAGCAACATTACATGTGACAACTCATTTTAGCAGTGGAGCAGAATACACAGAGACTATGACGTGGGATGTCGCCAGCGGCAGTGGAAACCTAACTTTCCAAGCGATTATACAAGCAAACGCAAAGGCTGGAGACACTGTTCAAATAGTTGGATATGGCGGCTTAACGCTTGCTGGCGAAAAGACAGAAACCTATGCTGGAGCAAGCAGAACAGTGGTTTACGCAAGCTTGCCACAAAACGACATGCAGTTCACCTACTGCTGGGACAAACAAACAGGCATAGTCCTAGAAGTCACTTTAACCCAAGGCTCAACATCTGCAACTTACAAGGCAACCAGCACAAGCCTTTGGCAAGCACCATCAAACCCGCTGACATTGCCAAATAACCTCCCAATCGAACTGCTTTCCATCTGCATCTCAGCAATAGTTGCAATAGCAATGGTGGCAGCAGCACTAGTGTATAGCAGACATAAGAGAGGCTAAAAATCACCATCTTCCCTTTTTTACCGTTTTAATTCTTCGCATAATTCACAATCCTTACTAAACGATGCGTACAACGACTTTTACAGCAGACAAAACCTTCAATCTTGGATCAGTTAAGCTGAACAATGCTAAACACATAGGAAATAATTAATAAGAAAGTTTTAGAAGCTTGATATTGTGCGGCGGTAGCGAAGCCAGGTCTAACGCGGAGGACTCAAGATCGGCGTGTTTAAAAGCCTTGAAACCCCTATGAGCCATCCTCTCCCGTAGGGGTTCGCCGGTTCAAATCCGGCCCGCCGCACCATTTAGTAAGTTTATATGACTAAATCAAGTTTTGCCATTACTTGGTAAAGGCATATATCTCACAGTGTGCTTTTGGAAACCATCAATGATAGAGGATTCAAAGGCGAAATTGAATGGCGCTTGCTGAAAAGATATTTAGGCTGAAGAAGGAGAAGAGGGCTGTTATTCTGGCGCATAACTATCAGAGGCCGGAGGTTCAGGATATTGCGGATTATGTGGGCGACAGCATAGAACTGAGCAGAAAAGCCGTGGAAGAGAAAGACGCGGAAATCATAGTTTTTGCAGCTGTGGATTTCATGGCTGAATCTGCGGCTATTCTAAACCCCGACAAGAAAGTTTTGTTGCCCTCTGCCGGCGCCCGCTGCCCCATGGCTCAGATGCTAACAGTCGACGAAATAAAACGGTGGAGGACGCTCTATCCTCTTTTACCCCTAGTCTTATACGTTAACACTTTGGCCTCTGCTAAGGCTTACTGCGATGTATGCTGCACATCCGCCAACGCAGTGGAAGTTGTAAACTCTTTGAACGCTGAAACTGTGCTTTTTGGGCCAGACCACAACCTAGCCGAATATGTGCAGGAGAAAACTGGCAAAACAGTTATTCCAATTCCTGAACGCGGTTTCTGCCCAACTCATTTGCTTTTCCAACCCGAAGATGTGCATGTCCTCAAGGCGCAGTATCCAGACGCTGTTGCCATGGTTCATCCAGAATGCAGTGCGGAAATGCGGAAAATAGCCGACTTTATAGGTAGCACATCCCAAATGTGCAAGTATGCAAAGGAAAGCGCGGCAAAAACTTTTATTGTAGCCACCGAAGAGGGTCTAATACACCGTTTGAAAAAGGAAAACCCGGAAAAACGGTTCCTTCTAGCTTATGAGGGCGCGGTCTGCCCAAACATGAAGTTGAACACTCTTGAAAGGATTTACGCAGCCCTTAAAGAAGAAAAACACAGGGTCACGGTTCCGGAACCCATAGCAAGTAAAGCTAGAAAGGCTTTAGAGAAAATGTTTGAGTTAAAAATTGAAAAGAGCGGTTAGAGTGAAACAATCATTGTTTTGAGCAGTTTCACGCCTCTTTTGGATGAGAGCTCGTCGCTTAGCTTTCGAATTTCTGCAGCGTCGCCCTTAACGGCTATGGCTTCTAGGCAGTCCCTTTCTGTTAGGTGTATGTGCATTGTTGATGAAATTATTCCAGCGTAATGGTGCTGCACGTCTGTGAGGGAGTCCTCCAACCCTCTGACTTCATGGTCATAGAGCAGCATCAAAACTCCAGCCTGCAGTCCCTTCTCTTCTTGAAGCCACTTACGCTCTGAAATAAAAAGCCTAACAGCGTCTTGAACGGCCTTAGAACGGGTTACATACCCCATTTTTTGAATAACCTCGTCAAAATCCCTCAACAACTGCGGCGTAAGAGTCACGCTTACCCTAACTATTTTCCCCATATGCACCACAACCAAATTTAGGGACGTTTCGCCATAAAGTCTTTTTGCAACAATAGATAAATACTCTTCTTGCATTTCATCCAGTTTGAAGCTTCAATGAAAGATTTAGAGATAGCTAAAAAAAGGTTGCACAGCGAAAATTTAACGTTGTCCGTCGTGAAAAACTCAGAGGTAATTTTCGAAAGCAAAAACCGTGGAATTTCCGGTTTTTTACAAGCGTTGGAAAAATTTGGGGACAGCTTAAAAGGAGCATCTGCCGCTGATAGAGTTGTGGGGAAAGCCATAGCGTTACTATGTGTTTACGCTGGAATTAAGGCAGTTTACGCGTCAACTCTAAGCAAAGAAGCGAAAACTGTTTTTGAAAGGCACAAAGTATACTTTGAATGGGATATGATTGTTGAGAAAATTTTGGACGCTAAAAAGGTTGAGGCATGTCCCTTTGAAAAGGCTGCGATAAACATTTCAGACCCTAGAGAAGCTTACATAAAATTTAAGGATTTGCAAAGGATTTTGATTCAAACGCGTGAAGGCTGATTGGAAACAAGGGATGATCTTTATTGGAAAAAGATAAAGAGTTGGAGCGCATTAAAGAAAAGAAGATGAAGGAAATCTTAAAAGGGTTGGAGGAAAAGCGGAAAATGGACGCGAAAGTGGTTCATGTTACAGATTCGAACTTTGATGAAATAGTCTCTAAAAACCCGCTTGTCTTAGTGGATTTTTGGGCGGAATGGTGCATGCCGTGTAGGATGATAGCTCCCGTGGTTGAAGATTTAGCCAGGGAATATGCTGGAAAAATTTTGGTTGGAAAGCTTAACGTGGATGAAAACCCAGCTACTGCAGAAAGATTCCAAGTTTTCAGCATTCCCACACTCATAATAATGAAAGAAGGCCGAGAAGTTGAAAGAATCGTCGGCTGCGTTCAAAAAAGCCAAATTGAAGTTTGCCTCAAGAAATATGTGAAGTGAATGGAATGGGCATTCCGGAACGCAGAGTAATAGGCGCCCTGCTCCTTCTTTTAGGCATATCCCTTTTTGCCGTTAGCCTATATACAGGTCAGTTAAACATGGTAATTGAGCTGCTTAAGAAAGCCTTCTTCTAAAACTGCAAAGTTTAAGCTTTAAACCGTCAAAAAGATATTTGAAAGACTTGATGGCAATGAGCCCGAAAATTGAAGGAAAAAATGGAGAACACGAGGCAGTCTTGGAAACAGCCAAACTCATGCTTGCAGCAGCGAGAACCGCTCCAAAAACAGGTGGAATAGACGACGTTGTAACGCTTATTGTTTACGGGGAAGAAAAAGACGCAATAGCGGAGAAAATGTATGAAATAGCGGAGCAAAGAAAAATTGAAGGCTTTAGACGCGACGCGAATAATTTGAAAGACTCAGAGGCTGTAGTTTTAATCGGTGTTAGAGGAAAAAAGAGCGCAGGACTAAACTGTGGAGCTTGCGGCTACAGAAACTGCGAAGAATTTGAAAAAGCACAGAGAAAAATGGGACCAGACTTCACTGGGCCCACATGCATTTTCAAGATTTTAGACCTTGGAATAGCATTGGGTTCAGCGGTGAAAATTGCCAGTCTGTTAAATGTTGATAATCGAATAATGTACCGCGTGGGCACAGCGGCGCTTAAGCTAAACCTAATTTCAGAAGCAACAGTTGCCATGGGGATACCTCTGTCAGCAAAGGGTAAGAACATATACTTTGACAGACGGTAACATGCTTGCCTCTACGCTTTTATTTTGTTTCAACCTTGTCCTTTCATCTTTTCATACATTTTCTCCAAAGTCCAACGTATGCTGGATTTTAGCTCTTTTAGGCGTTCTGCATCAAAGTTTCTAACAAGTATTTCTCGAATAAGGTCGCCTTCCCTAACAATATTGTAGGAGAAAATCTGTTCAGGCTTAAGTTTTCCATCCCTGGCCAGTTCACTGTCTTTTTCCTGCATTCTTGCCAAAACCCTTTCTATAAGGAACTGATTAAAAGGAGGCGTGTTAACGTTGAACTCTTTACTTTTGTCTAAAACCACTTTTAGAGAGTTTTCTCCAACGTAAATTTTTGCAAGGGACTCTCCTGTAACAGTATTTAAAGGGATTATTTCCCTAAAGTCCTCTAGAGGGGGAACAGCCAACTCTTCTTTTGGCTTCATAGGCTCTGCAGGTGACGGCGCTTTCACAATTTCTGCACGTTTAAACCCTTTCGCCAAAAGAATTGAGTTTACAGCTTCTAAAATTGATTGCATGTCTTTGAGTTCAGAGTTTAGTTTTTCAATTCTTTTTTCAATTCTTTTCTTAAACGCCATCAGCTTTTTTATCTCTTCAACTTCTTCAGACATAGCCTTCACAATAACAGTATTAAAGCAGTTTTTATTTATCAAGACTTTGCTGTTTAAAGCTTGTTTTAGGCTAGTTCTGCAAGGGTGCAGTTTTCAGAATTAGAGCTTTGAATGGGGTGAGGTTTAATTTTGACTTTTAATTCTCTTTTGAGAAAGTTTTCAAATTCTTGAAATACCGAACTGTCTGTGTGGTTTAGTTTTATGCATAAATTTTTCCCTTCAAGAATGGGGCTTAAATCGTATAGGGCTACCTTTTTTGAAAAGTCTGGGTTATAGAAAATTACGTTGGCAATGTCGTCCGGCGGTGTTTCGGAAAACAGCCATGCAGTGTATGTGGCTTCTACCACGCGATAAGATAAACCTTCTCGAATCACGCATTTTCTGTTGGCAGCTATATTTTTGAAGGATGAAGGATGAATATTTCGCGTTAAGAGAAAACTGTGATATTCGTTGCCGATTTCAACCCAGTCTTCGCTTTCAGAAGTTTTCCAACCGCGAAATTTACATAATTCTTTAAATTTTCTCAAAATATCCCAAGCTTTAGAGGTTTTCATCATATTATCACAAACCTTCAAGTGGAGAATTCCTATAGAATATTGTTCTATACACAAATTTAAACTTAATTGTCAGTTTATTCGCAAAAATGTCAAATGAAAATTCTAAAATTGAAAAAATGTAGATAAAAAACTTTTTTCCCGACAAAAATTCGGAATTAAAATTGAAACAATTATAGGTGTTGTTACCAGCTTATCAGTGACAAAAGCTAACGTGGTTGCATTTTAATGCCTAATAAGCCGAACATTTTTCCGAATTTAGAAAGGTTTTTCTACATTTTTCCGATAACAAACAATAAATTTACAAGGCGCAAAACTATAATAAAATGGTGTGGAAGGTTTAGCGCTTGAAAGTTAGGAATAACGCTTTCAGCTTAGATTCGACGGATTTGAAGATTTTAGAGGCTTTGCAGGAGGACGCTAGACAAACCTACACGACAATAGGAAAACGTCTAGGAATAGCTCACTCAACGGTTTATGACAGAGTCAAGAGGATGGAGAATTACGGCATAATAAAAAGTTATAAGGCCTTGATAGACGCTGAGAAAGCTGGAGTCAAACAAGTAACTGCCATAATGGTAATCTACACAGACCCGAAAGAAAGCGAGAAAGTTGCAGAGAAACTCTGCGAATGCCTAAACGTCCTTGAAGTCTACACATCCCTTTCAGAGGAACTTCAGGTTATAGCAAAGGTTGTTGCGGAAAGCCAAGAAAGCCTCCACGAGTTTATTGCAAAATCGATAGCGCCTCTTCCAGGAGTATTGAGAATTCGCACTTCAATGGTGACAAAGAAGTTCAAAGAAAGCCAACCCATAATTGTCAACAACCCAAGAAAGTTAACCGTTGCAAAGGAAAAAGAGGATGGAAAGAGGAAAAAAACATGAGAGAAGAGGTCAAAACGCGAATTCCCAAAGAAGTTCCAAGAGAAAAAGCGTTTTACTTTTTCACTTCCATTGGGAATTATACGGGCAAAAGCGCATCCTCCCTTGAAGAGTTTATGGAAAAACTAATGGAGGTTAACACAAAATCTTTAGAGTTTCATTTTTACCGTGAAGACTTCGAAAAATGGTTTATTGAAGTTTTGCAAGACCAAGAGTTAGCAGAGGAGTTTAGGAAACTGTATGCACTGAAACTTACGGGAGAACCGCTCCGTAACCAGTTATACAAGACTGTTGAAACCCATTTAAAACACTTGACAACAAGCTAAGGTTTACGTTCACTACGCCCTTCAGCTTTCGGCAATCTTCTTAAGCTGTCCCCTGTACATTTCAACTATTTCTTCGGCAGAAGTTGCATCCTCAGCTGCCTTGTCAAGTCTATAGTTGCCGGTGAAACGTGGAAACCTGATGGCTAGTCCGCTTCCCTTTCGGATGGTGTCCATGGCGCATGTGTGTATGGGGCTTAGGGTTATTTCAGCTCCTAAAACTTCTATGACCACAGCGGGCTCGAACCAAACATCAGCCTCAATAATGGAGTTCACTCGTGGATGTTTATGGGATATGACATGTTTCTTCATCATTTCTGGAAGTTTCGCCAAATCCTCGTCTGTGAATCCTGTTCCACACTTTGTAACGGTTTCAAAAGTGTCGTTATCAGGGTTGTAAGCCGCTAGAAGCAAAGCGCCATAGGTTCCAGCTCTTTTACCCCTTCCATGGAAGGCGCCGACCACGACGAGGTCCACGGTATCCGTCATTTCGCTCTTATAATCACGTTTATATTTTATCCAAAGCCATCCTCTTGCTCCAGCCTGATAAACAGAGTCTTCGGCAATGGACTTGCACACCAAGCCTTCACATCCATTCTCTATGGCCTCAAGGAAGAAGTTTTCAAGTTCCTTAACATCATCTGTGATTATGTATTTGGCGACTTTAACCCTTTCACTTTCTCTAATTGTTTTTTCAAGAGTCTCTCGCCTAACAGGGTAAGTTTCAATGGTTAAATCTTTACCATCAACGTAAAGCGCATCAAACATGAAAAGCGAGACGGGATATTCCTCCATAGCCTTTTCAATTCCATACTTGCGCCTTCTGTGCATAAGCTCTTGGAAAGGCCGCATCTCGCCTGTTTCAGGGTCTATGGCTACACATTCAGCTTCCAGAATGGCGTCTTTTGCCAGAACATGCTTCTTCACTAGTTCAACGGCGTCCGGATACTGGTCTGAAATGTTTTCTAAGCGCCTTGAAAAAAGTATGACTTCACCGCCTTTTTTGTGCGCTTGAATTCTTTCGCCGTCATACTTGTATTCGGCTATGCATTTTCCGCCAAGCTTTTCAAGGATTTCCTCTGGAGATGAAAGCCTTTCAGCAAGCATAGGCCTTATGGGCTCGCCAACAATCACTTGAAACTTTTTGATTCCGCCTAACCCCTTTTCAGCAACAACTTTAGCTACTCTTCCAAGGTCTGAGGAAATGTTGTAGGCTCTTTCTATGAGTTCGCGGGCTTCTTTTCCTCCACCGTAGGCTATGGCTAAAGCGTCAAGCACTGTCATGTCCGCTATGCCCAGACGCAAGTTTCCCGTAACAGTTCGCAGGATATACTTTGCCTCTTTAGGTGTGGCGTCTGCCAAAAGTCCTGCTAAAAGCGAAATTTTGGTGTCTACAGCTCCAGAGCCCGAAGCCCTAGCCATTTTATCGAAGGTTTCGTAAACTCTTTGAACATTTAGGGGCTGCTGGAAAAAGGTTACTTGTCTCTTGCTTGCTATGAACTTTTGAGCGGTTTCTCCTATGTCTCCGCTCTTTTTCAAGTCTTCTTCAATTTCGCTTTCCTTTCTTCCAGAGGCTCTTGCAAGGGCTTTTATGGCAAGTCTTTCAGCTACGCCTATTTCGAGTTTAACAAAGTCTGGGTAAAGCTTGCCTTGGGTTAGGTACACAACTTTATCAATTAATCCTTTTGGGGTTTTTTTAATAAGTTCAACTAGCAGGTCTGTCATTTCAAGCCTTTTTGTTGTAGCCTCAATTTTTTCGTACGCGTCTGCAATTTCGGAGTAGAGCAAAACTATTCCTCATATGTGATTAGGAGAATAGCCGCAATATATTAAGTTAACATGTCCCTAAAATGTTTCGTAGTGAACTATCTGCCTCAGCGGCCTTCTGCTTCTGGGCGAAGGAGTTTCAGCTGGGTATCCGACGGGTATTATGGCTACGGGTCTTATTCCCGCTGGAGTTTTTAGAACTTTTCTGGCTTCGTCTTCTCTGAAGGCGCCGACCCAGCATGTGCCCAAACCCATGGAGTAAGCGGCCAAATGAATATTTTGTATGGCAGCAGCCGTATCCTGAATGCAATAGAGAGTTTTCCCTCGCATGCCATAACCTTGAGTTGAGCGCACTTCGTCGGCGCAAACAACAATTACAACTGGAGCCTCCTCAATAAAAGACTGCCACAAAGCTGCCTCAGCCAACTTTCGCTTAATTTCCTGTTTTCTAACAATTATAAACTCCCATGGTTGAATGTTGCCGGCGGAAGGCGCCCAACGCGCCGCCTCAATTAGCCTTTCCACAAGCTCTTCAGGCACCTCACGGCTTTCAAAGGCACGTATACTTCTTCTTCCACGAATAGCCTCAAAAACATCCACCATACCTCACGCCTCATTTTAACTATAACGCCGTTTGCAACACAAAAACCTTAAGTTCTATCCAGCGCAATTCCAGTTTGGATGATGAGGTAGAGAGTCAATAGAGCCGTAGGCAGTGATATGACTCGACGGGCGAACTGACATCTTCTTATACGGAAAGCTTATCAGCGATAAAACAAATGAGAAAAGGAATATAGTTTGAGCTGCAGAAGAGGAACTAGGCGGAAAAATCTTGCTTGGAAAAAAGGTGACGGAAGCCCTTGACAAGCTTTCCTCAAAGCCTTTTGTCAAATATGGAGTCTATTTAACAGCGGTTGCAGTGTTTTTAGTTCTTATACTATTGCCCCCAATTTTAGGCATCATAATCAAGTGGGGCGCCATGCAAGAGGTTTTAGGCAACAGCCAGCTTATATCCCGTGCTTTAACCGCCATCACCAACTCTTTTACGGTGGCGGTGCTTGTCTCCGCTTTGGATGTTGCCGCTGGAATTCCAATGGCTTGGCTTATCGCCAGAGGAAAATCCAAATGGCTAAATGTTCTAGACACTTTTGCGGATATTCCCTTCATTGTGCCCACAGCTGTGCTTGGATATTCGCTTCTTCTTTTTTGGAGTAAACCCGAAGGATTATCAGCCTTTTTTGGGGGCTCACTTATGTCGCCTGGATGGCTTCTAGTCGCTCTTCTCCACTTCACATTTTCCTATCCAATAGCGGTAAGGGTAATTGTAGGCGCATTATTAGACTACAAAATTGAGTATGAGCAAGCATCAAGAACTTTAGGTGCGCCGCCGCTAACAACTGCAAGAACAGTCACATTTTCGATTATAAAACCTTCATTAATCGCAGCTTTCACCCTTGCCTTTGCGCGTTCCATTTCTGAAACTGGAGCAACAATGATGGTTGCCGGAGCCTTTGAAAATGGGCCTGTCTTCATCCAAAACATGAAAAACGCTTTTTCAGCTCAACCCCCTTTGGTAAGCCGGGCGGAATATGAAGGCTCAACGGTTTTAGCAAGCATTATTCTCATAGCTGTTTCATGCATAATCTTCGCAGCTGTACGCGTTCTCGGAACTAGGCTTAAGCTACCATTTAAAAGGGCTTGGCCTGCAACTGAAAGAAAACTTAGCTATTCAAAAGCGGCATTGACAAGGAACAGCTCGGCGCTTCTAATCTTTTTAATAATTGTGCTTATCCCATCGCTTTTCGTGGCGCTTCCAGCTTTTGAAGCTCTTCTAACGGAGACTCTGCCAAAAGCATTAACGGGCGCGGCTCCATGGAGCGAATACTGGGGAAGCATTATTTTATCATATTCTTTGGGAGCGGTTGCAACTATTTTAAATGTCTTAGTAGGCTTGCCTATGGCCATCATCGTTGCCAGAAAAAGGCTTGGAGCCTTCTCACAAGTGTTAAACGTGCTTGTCGACATTCCAATAATCGTCCCATCGGTGGCTTTAGGCGTTTCTTTAAGATTCTTTTGGAAGGAAACTTTGACTTTTATACCTGACATTTGGCTTTTGATTTTCGCGCACTTGGCCATTACATATCCATATTTTGTGAGGGCTATGGCGGCTGCTGTTGAACGGATAAATTTAGAGCTGGAAGAAGCCTCAAGAACTTTAGGAGCTAAGCCCTTAGGCGTTTTCAGAACAATAATATTGCCTTTAACCAAATACTCGCTTTTTTCTGGAGCAATAATGGTTTTCACAAGAAGCGTAAGCGAGACAGGCGCTACCCTGGCGGTTACAAACCTCAAAACAGCCCCTGTTGTTCTTGTAGATTGGGTTAAAGGAAAAACGCCTGTCACTGCTTTAGAAATTGGTTTAGGATGCGGTTTCTTAATATTGTTCTCCTTCATAATCCTATTAGCTTTGAGACTCGCCATGAGAGGAAAGGGAAGATATTAACATGCCAGACGTCCGCCTAGTCAACGTTACAAAAAAGTTCGGAAAAGTGGTTGCCGTTGACCACGTCAGCCTTCACATTCGCGACAAAGAGTATTTTTCCCTTTTAGGCCCCAGTGGATGTGGAAAAACAACACTGCTTAGGCTCATTGCAGGATTAATCGAACCTGACGAAGGCGAAATTTACATAGGAGATAAGCTTGTTAATGAGGTTCCGCCTGAGGACAGAGATATAGGCTTTGTTTTCCAGACTTTCGCGCTGTTCCCCCACATGAACTCATGGGAAAACGTAATTTACGGGCCGAAAGTGAAAGGCTTCGACATGCAAAAAGCAGAAAGAATAGGCCACGAAGTCCTAGAAATGGTTAAGCTACATGAACGTTTAGACGCCTTCCCAAGCGAGTTAAGCGGCGGAATGATGCAGAGAATAGCAGTTGCAAGGGCGCTGGCTGCAGGCGCCAAGCTGCTTCTCCTCGACGAGCCTTTGGGACACTTGGACGCAAAAGTGCGAAACGAGCTTCGCTATGAAATTAGACGGATGACGAAGGATTTGGAGTTAACAGCCATACATGTAACCCACGACCAGTCTGAAGCCATGGCCATATCAGACAGAATAGCTGTAATGAAAAAGGGTAAAGTGCTGCAGGTGGGCACGCCTCAAGAGCTTTACATGAACCCCCAAAGCATATTTGTAGCCAATTTTATTGGAGGAGCAAACTTCCTAGAAGGCTACATTGCAGAGGCTAAAGGCGAAACTGCAACAGTAGAGCTTCGAGGCGGAATAAAAGTTCAAGCAGTTAATAAAGGCATAAACACTGGAGAAAGAGTTGTTTTAGCCATAAAACCTGAAATATTCGCCATTGGAAGAGGGAAAAAGAAGGAGAAAAATTCTGTTTCAGGCGTAATAGAAAGAGTTGCCTTTGAAGGAACAAACATAAGGTATGAGGTTAGGCTTGAAAATGAGGATTCGGTTGTGGTTGTAAGCCCGTCTCTGGCTTGCGAATGGTTTAATATAGGTGAAAAAGTTATTCTAAGCTTTCAGCCAGAAAACGCCCACTTGTTCGTTTATCCAGAGGTAGGGTTAAGGGAGGAAATAGCCGTTGAGTGAACTGGTAAAATGGTTTGAAAAGAGAAGGGAAACAAAGGCACTGGCAACCATACAACAGCATCTAGCCCTAACAACAAGCATAGTTGAAGATTTGGAAAAGGCGGTGGAGGCAGCCATAAAAAAGGACCCCGAAGAAATGCAAACATGCATCGAAAGAATAGCGGGCAACGAGAGAGAAGCAGATTCCCTGCGGAGAAAAGTTATGGATGAAGTTTCAAGAGGGGAGCTTACGCCAACAGCTAGGGAAGACATAATGCACCTTGTAAAGAGGGTGGATATGGTTGCTGATTGGAGCAGAGAATCTACACGAGTTTTAAGCGTAATATCCATGGAGCATGTGCCGACATCTATTAAAAACGCTTTCGTGGAAATGATTAAGGGCATAAAAGAATGCGCACTATCGCTTCAAAAATGTGTAAACAAGATGATGACAAAACCTGAAGAAGCGTTGCAGGCTGCAGACGCCGTGGAAAGGGAAGAGGAAAAAGTTGACGACATACATGAAAAGGCGAGAAGGCTATTGGGAACAGAAGACTTGCCTAAAGCTGGAGTAGCGGTTTTAGTAGGCCAGCTTTTCGAAGCCATGGAAATGATTGCAGATGCATGCGAAGACGCATGCGACCATATAAGAGTTATAATTGTTAGAAAATAACAGAAGAGGTGAAGAAACATGGCACAGATAAAAATAGACATATCTGAACTGAAAACTGAAGGAGACGAGGTAATCAAAAAACTTGCCGACTTTTTAAGAGAAAAGACAGAGGTTGACGTTGAAACAGTTTCAGACGAAATTATTGTTGGCAGCGGAGAAAAAACTGTTTCAAAACAGTATCTGCGGGTGCTTCTGCGAAAGTTCCTACACAAAAATGAGCTAAAAGACTATTTCAGGGTGATAAGCGAAAAAGAGGACACTTTAAAGGTTAAAGAGAGGAAAATTTCAGAGGAAGAATAGTCTATTTTTTAGAAGCTTCACGTTTCTTTCTGGCAAAATCTTCTTGAATTCTAAAAACGTGATGCCTCGCCATATAAGTGCATTTGTAGGCGTCCATTAAATCATTGCCAACCAGTGCTTTCTTAGATTCGCCGAGCAACTTTCCAACTGTTGCCAGCACCTCATTTGCCCCGAGTTTTTTGGCTTCCGGGTTTGGCTTCCATTTCGAAGCGTCAACTTCACCTTTAAACATTAGGGAAAATAGGAATAAGGCATATTCCAGTTCTGCGGCAACATGCCAAACACTGTCTGCAAAGGCTTTATCATCCCTGCTTAATGCTGAAAGAGAGTCCTCTAAATAGCGCGTTGCGGATTCCAAAGCCTTCAATAGTTTTTCACTAGCCGCCATTATCTCAGCCTGTTTTTGCACAATATACGGCTCAATCTTTTTTATCTGTTTCGTTGCAGATTACTTGCAAAAGAAAACTTCTTAAACTCAGCTTCCGTAGTTCAAGGAGTTTAGATGGAAATATTTGCGAGGATTTCCTCAAACTTGAAGAATTAACATGAGGGCATGATGCTATGAAGTTGGTGAGATACCATTATGAAAAAGAACGCAGTTATGGTGTTTTGTCAAATGATGATAAGATAGTGTGCTTGCCAAGTCTTGCTAGGCATATACAGAAGCGACTTCCAAAAACGTTTGAAGAGTTTATAGAAAAAGGCGAAAAGGCGGTTAAAACAGCGGAAGAAATGCTTAAAAAGGCCCCGCAAAGCGTTATTGAAAATGTTTCTTTGCCAATCAACAAAGTAGCCTTGCTCGCGCCCATAGTTCGTCCTCCTAAAATCATTTGTTTAGGATTAAACTATGCAGACCATATTGAGGAACGCATAACAGAACATGGTTCCCTTGTGCCAGACGAGCCCATAATCTTCCTAAAACCCCACACGACAATAATTGGACCGAAGGAAAACATTGTTAAGCCAAGCTTTGTTAAACAGCTTGACTATGAAGCTGAACTAGCCATTGTGATGGGGAAGAAAGCCAAAAATGTTCCAGTTTCAGAAGCAAAATCCTACATTTTTGGATACACCATTTTAAACGATGTTTCCGCTCGGGACATCCAGTTTAAGGATAAACAGTGGACAAGGGGCAAAAGCTTTGATACTTTCGCGCCTACAGGTCCATGCATAGTAACTCGAAACCAGCTGCAAGATCCTTCTAACCTTTACGTTCGCACATGGGTCAACAATGAACTACGCCAAGACTCCACAACTAAAAAAATGGTTTTCAACGTTTACGAAATAGTTCACCACCTAAGCCGAGTTATGACTCTTGAACCATGCGACATCATTGCAACGGGCACGCCGGCGGGCGTTGGCTTCGCCATGAAACCGCCAAGGTTTCTGCAGGCCGGCGACATCGTGAGAATGGAGATTGAGAAAATAGGCGTTCTGGAAAACATGGTTGTGGAAGAAAAACTTTAGGCGGTTCAGTTTATTTCTCGACAGATATTTTGCTTTGGCCATCCTCCTTTTCAACCCTTATAACATGTTCTGCTTTTTCTGCGAAGGCTTCACTGTGGGTTACCGCGATTATCTGCTCTATAGCCTTGAAACGCGATATGGCCTCAGCCAGCCTGTCTATTGAGCCGTCTTCCCTTCCCAAGCTTTCCGTGGGCTCATCAAGCAGTAGGAGGCTTAAGCCGTGACCTATCTTAGACTGCATTATTAAATGGCCCAAGCCTAGGCGATATGCAAAAGCTATTAGAGTGCGTTCTCCTCCGGAAAGGTTTGAAACTTCCCTTTCAACGCCGCTTTCGCTTAGCACATACGGCGTGTAGGTCTCATCTATTGTAATGTTGATGGGAGAACCTTCTCCGCCTACTAGATTGTCTAGGACTTGTTGGACGAAGTTTTTCAAGACTTTCACAAATTCGCTTCGCAGTTTGGGTTGAATGCTTCTATAGGCGTCGCGGATACTGCCTATAACGCCAACAACCCTAGCCAGTTTTTCCATCCGCTCAATTTTTTTCTGAGCTTGGTCTATCCGCTCTTTAACATCATCCAAGCGTTTCATAAGGTCTTTTTTGCGGTTCTCCTTGGTTCGCAAATCAGATTCAAGCGAATAATACTGTTGAAAGGCTTGTTCTCTACGTTTTTTCGCATTTTCAAGCTCATAAACGTCAAATCTACCAATTTCGGCACGTACCCTTCCAAGCTGAGCCCGCAGCTCGTTTTCTAGTTTCTGTTTTTCCTCAAATTCTTTCAAAAGCTCAGCCAAAGCCTTGTATTCATCGTTTACATGGGTTTTCAAATCTTCGATTCTAGGCATCAGAACTTGAAGGTTTGATATGGCGGTGCTGGCTTTTTCCTTTATTTGCTGCAGTTCCTCAATGTCGCCTTGAAGGTGGCTTATAGTTTTCTGTCTCTCCACATTTTCGTTTTGTATTCTCTGCATAAGGTTGCTTTTGTACTCGTTGTTTAAGGGTTGTAGACAAAGGGGACAGCGGTTTTCCGTGGAAAGCGAAGAAATTCTCTTCTGGTCTGTCTGCATGTTTCGAAGCATGGTTTCCTGTTCAGCTTTTAGGCTTGCAATCTGGTCGTCGAACGCTGACAAATATTGCTTTAGGGCTTCAATAGGCTGATCGGCTGGAACCCCTATTTCTTTGAGTCTCTCTTTGTAAGATTCAAGTTGCATTTGCATGTTGGCTAAACGTTGCTTCAAATTTTCAACCGCTGCTTTTTTGCCTTCAATTTTTTCAGCCAGCGACGCTGACGAGTCTTCAATATTCGCCAGATTCGCCTGAAGCTGGGCTTCTTTCCTTTTGAGTTCTTCTACAGATGCCTTTAGCTCCTCAAGCCTTTTGAGTTTGAGCTCAGCCTCTTCCAGTGTTTTTTTGGCTTCATTCAGTCTTCTTGAAAGGTCTTGGGTTTCAACTTCTAGAAGGGAAAACTCTTCAGCTAGGCGGTTGTACTCCGCGTTCAGCTTCTCTATTCCAACTATGTCTGGGTCCTTTTCGTAAGCTCTTTTCTCGCCTTCATATTCTCTTTGGTATCCGGAGAGGTTGCTCCATGCTATTTCGTAGTCTGAAAGCCCAAAAAGTTCGTCTAGGCGTTTTTGCCTTTCCCTTGGCGCGACATCTAAAAGTTCTTTTAGGTGTTCCTGTCTAACCCATACTATTTCGCGGAAAAGCTCCTTTTCCAAGCCTGTTATGGCTTTTAGCTGTTCCTCCACAGCGTCGCTTTTCACGCTTGCAATAAGGTTTTCACCTTGGAAAAGTTTCAGTTCGTCAAAGTCTTGGCTTATTCCCTTCCCACGCCTTTTTAATCCCCGTGATATTTTGTAGCTTTTGCCGTTTTGAGTGAATTGAAGAACCACCTTCCCGTTTTCGGCGCCTTCTCTTAAAAGATAGTCATAGCTTCTACCTATGGGGTCTCCGAACAAAGCGAAGTCTATGGCGTAAAGGATGCTGGATTTTCCACAGCCTAAACCGCCGACAAGACAGTTGAAGCCCCTTGCAAAAGGCACAGTTGACTTCATGTGGGAGCGGATGTTCTCCAGTTGGACAACTTCGATTTTCATTGTAGAAGCTCCTCTAAAACTTGTTTAACCTTCTCATCTTGCCTTTTTGTCAACGGTTCAATTAGGCTGACTGCGGCGCGGGCTATTTTTTCAGCTTCTTCACGGCTGTAACGTTCAGAGAAAATCTGCAAGAAATATTCGAAACTCTTCGTTTTCAAATCTTTAAATTCGCTTTCGAATATGGAGCGAACAACAGCCTCTGCAACCTCACTTTCACGAAGCAAAATAACTGGGTGAACAAGCAAAGCCTTTTCAGCAGCACTTCTAATTTGAGCCACATCAACCTCAGCGCGGCTAACCTCAGCGGGCAAAACACCTCTTAAAACTGGAACCAGTATTGCTCCTTCCTCATCAGCGCCCCTAACAAGCTGAACTGCAAGCTCAGTAATCTTCGAAGCATTAACACCTGTAAAATCCTGATCTAAAACAACAAATTTGCGCGGAGAATCCAACTTTATAAACTGCGGCGAAACCTTTCCCGCATCATCCACCTCAACATAATAGAAACCCTTCTCATTTTTAGCTTCATCATAGTTTATTGTTTCAGTGCTTCCAGGATAAACAAGCAGCCCAGTTTTAAACCTCCCCTCATAACGCTTATGCACGTGGCCAGCAGCGTAGTAATTGAAGCCTTCAGGGATAAGCTCCGGCGGCGCCTCAGCCTCGATATATGGGGGATTAAGCTCTGGAAAATCTAAAGCCATGTGGAAGGCGAAAATGTTGAATAGCGCGGGGTCTGGTGTTGGCTTATTCTGTTCCATGAAAACTGGGAGCATCTCTTCAGTTTTACGCCTAGTTCTGAAGTTGGGCACGCCGTAAACGTAGCAGCATTCAGGCCTACGCCAGCATGCCCCCTCATGCCTGGGCAGATAATAAACTAGTCCAGCGCTGTCCAATGGGTTTAAAATTGTGCTTGTGACAACGTTTGGCGCTGAGTCATGGGAGCCGTCAACCACTAAAACTGGGATGTCTGCGTTCCGTAAGCGGCTAAAATTTTTGACCGCGTTCTCCAATGTAACGTTAGATGGGCGTGCAGTTTGGAATAGGTCTCCAGCAATAATCATGAAAGTTGGCTTTAATTCTAGGGTTTTGTCGACAAGCTCTTGAAAAGCTCTGTCAAAGTCTTCGCGCCTAACCTCTAAACCATACTGGGAATACCCCAAATGCAAATCTGCGGCGTGAACGAAACTGAAAGCTTTCAACCATTTTCCTCCTTGGAAACCAGCCAGCTTAAGAATTAGCCAGATTTAACCTATTAATGTTTAAGCTTAAGACTCATAGAAACATATAAAGCGCAAGGCAGCAGCATTCTAGCAATCGAAAAGGCGCGCGCAAACATGGAATGCCAAAAATGCGGAAAAGAAGTGTTCTTACCTTTCAGATGTCCCTACTGCGGAGGCTATTTCTGTTCAGAACACCGCCTGCCAGAAAACCATGAATGTCCAAGAATGGATTTGGCGCGGGTTCCCAAAAAAGAGGAGTCGTCATTAACGCTTACTCCGCAAACACCGAAATCGTATGAATACACAGTCACATATATTCCTGTGGAAGCGAAAAAGAAATTTTATTTCAGCCTTAAAGAGGTTAAACATCTGGCTATAGGCGCATTGCTTGTTTTAGGCATAGGCTTATCCCTTGGATTTTCTCCAGAAGCGTATGCGGCCATCGGAAACCCCATTATGCTGTTAGGCTTCGCCCTTCTGGTAACAGCATCCTTTTTCATTCATGAGTTAGCCCACAAATTCGCTGCCCAAAAAGAAGGGTTATGGGCAGAGTTTAGACTAATGTTTGTAGGCATAATTTTAACGGCTATATCGATAATTTCGCCGCTTTTTAAGATAATATCGCCTGGAGCAGTTGTCATAGCAGGCTTCTCCAGCAAAAAGAGCCTTGGAAAAATATCTATAGCTGGGCCTTTAACCAACATAATCCTTTCAGCCACGCTGATTGCTTTATGGCTTATAATGCATCAGCCAATTCTACTGTTTGCAGCTGCTTTTAACGCTTGGATAGCCCTCTTTAACCTAATTCCGTTTGGTATTCTTGACGGCTTCAAAGTCTTTTCATGGAACAAGGTAGTGTGGGCGTCAGCCTTTGCATTAAGCTTAGCCCTCACCATAATAACCTCTTTTTACTGGTAAGTTAGGCTGAAAGTTCCTGCTTTTGCACTGCAGAAAACTTGTGCTTTGGAAGGTTTGGCAAAATTTTTAGGCTCAAAACCTAAATGTTTTGTTGGAGAAGAATTTATGCGGTTCAGGTTTCTCGTCTCCTTTGGAATTGTTCTCCTTCTTTTAGTCGGTTTTCCTATGGCAAATTGTGCCGAAGCGCCTGGGATAGCCTGGAGCAAAACCTATGGAGGAAAACATAGTGAACGTGCTTATGCTTTGGTTGAGACTTCTGACGGGGGATTCGCCATGGCTGGATATCAATTTGGCGATATTTGGCTTGTTAGGACTGATGCTTATGGTAACGTGTTGTGGAACCGTACTTATGGCTCAGGATGTGCTTATGCTTTGGTTGAGACTTACGACGGAGGATTCGCATTAGCAGGTTGCACAGAATCATTTAACGCTGGCGCCTTGGATTTTAAGCTTGTTAGAACTGATGCCTATGGTAACATATTATGGAATCACACTTATGGCGGACCAGGTCATGATGTTGCCTACGCCTTAGTTGAGGCCTCCGACGGCGGATATGTCCTAGCTGGCGAAACACACCCAGGCCTTACATTTTGGGATGCTTGGAATGCAGATTTTTGGCTTGTTAAAACCGACGTCTACGGAAATGTGGAATGGAACAAAACATACGGCGGAGAAGAAGCCCGCGCTCTAGTTGCAACTCCTGACGGCGGCTTCGCCTTAGCAGGCTCCATTTACCCTCCAACCACCCAACCGGACTTTCTACTGATTAAAACGGAGCCTGCCATTATTCCGAAGCCGCCCTCTGAGCCTTTCCCAACAACAGCCTTCATGGCTGCCACAGCCATAACAACGCTAACAGCCGCAACAGCCACAGCCATCCTACTCCATTATAGAAGAACATCCCACAGACAAACTAACAATTAAACCAAGTTAAACAAAAAGGCAAATTCCAAGACCAAAAATTTTCAATCTTAAAAATAAAACCTCGCCACCTGTTAAATCACACCATTAACTTGACCGTTTTAAAATCGCAGCACATGCTTGAATGATCAGAAATCGGAAAAAGGGTTAAACAAGTTCTATGGTTACGTGTACTTCTTCCGGAACCCTAATACGCATGATACGCCTCATGGCGCGTTCTTCAGCATCAATATCTATTAAACGTTTGTGAATACGCAGTTCCCACTTATCCCATGTGGCTGTTCCTTCGCCGCAAGGAGACTTCAAAACGGGAACTCGGAGCCTCTTAGTTGGCAAGGGCACAGGCCCAGTCATTTTCACACCTGTCTTTTCTGCAATAGCCTTTAGCTCTTGGCATACCTCTTCAAGCTTCTTGTAGTCTGTGCTTGTTAAGCGTATCCGCGCCTTTCTTACCATGGCCTAATACTCCACGCCTCAACCATTTATATTTTCCAGTGGGTTACCTTTAGACGAGAAAGCACAAATAAAAACTTATCGAAACAATTAACGCATTAAACGCCTAAACTTTAACGAAACGAGGGAAAGGGAAAACGGTGAAGCTTAAGGTTAAGGGCCTAATCATAGACTTAGACGGCACACTGGTGGATTCCAGAGAAGCCTATCGCGCGGCATTAAAGAAAGCCTTCGAAGCCATGGGAATGAAAAATTTTAACACCAAAATAGCTTTGGAAATTCCGAGAAGGCTGGAACAGAACAGGCAAATAGACGATTTAATACCTGAAGGGAGCACTGAAAAGTTTTTGAACACTTACCTAAAAGAGTATTACACGTTAACGGAAAGCAAATCAAAAGCCTTACCAGGCGTATCTGAAACGTTGGAAGAACTTTCGAAGAAGGCAAAGCTTGCCCTGCTCACAATGCGTTATGTGCCAAGGGAAAAGGTAATGAAGGAATTGGAAAAGTTTGGGCTAGCTAAATATTTCTGCTGTATAGTGACCGCCTTAGACACGCCTTTTCCTAAGCCGTCTCCAGAAGCGCTTAAAAAATGTGCACAGAAATTACGCGTTAAAATAGATGAGTGCGCCGTAGTTGGAGACTCCGTAACAGATGTGAAGGCTGGAAAAAAGACCGGAGCCAAAACCGTTGCAGTCCTAACTGGAATATTTACAAGAGAAGAACTGGAAAGGGAGAAACCAGACTTAATTCTTGAAAACATTAATGAACTCCCAGCTTTCTTAGGATAATTGAAATATTACTGAATATATAATATGGCTAGAAGTTATCTAAGAATTTTATAGAAGCAACTATAAATAAAGCTTATTAAAACTTAACGTCTAGTATTAGGTTGGAGAAAGGCTTCGAGCGGGGCGACAATGAACTTCATTGAGATCTTGCTGTCTGAAAAACTGAAAAGCAAAAACCCAATGCTGGATATTTTGGGTTCTGACCGTAAAATCCTTCAGATAGCATGCCAAGACTTCACAAACTACCTTAAAGTGTTCTGGAACCTTGTAGGCAAAGAGGCAAACGAATACGAACTAACCAATAAACTAGAAGAAATTTACCAAAAAGAACAGAAAGAGCTTGAAGAGTTCATAGACCTATGGACGGGAATATGGCTTAAAAAGTGGAGCGAAAGAGTTAAACTCTTGATAGGCAACGAAGACTTCAAAAGATGGAACAAAATCACAAAAATAATTAACAACGCAGAACCCATCTGGAGAAATCTTCCAAACAGAAGAGAAATGCAGGAAGTAGTAATATCCACGCTTGTCAAGAATGGAGAAATCTGCGGCACACTAATCTTGTCTGAAAACCTGCTAAAGATGGAGTTAGGCGAGCGCAGAAGAAAATACGCCAACACCAAAGAACAAACGATAAATGTTGTTAACAATACTTTACGCAAAGCTAGGGAGCTATCCAGAAGCAAAGGACCGTTGATATTTGTCAAAATTGACAAAGGCTACTACAACACTGGTGAAATATAAAACACGCGACTTAATAGAAATGATTTCAGCGTATTCTTTCTCTGTTAAGGTTTTTTGTCTGCCATGAATATTTTTTAATGGTTGATGTTTCTCCATAGCCGCATGCGGCGCATCGTTTTTTTGCGACGTTGTAGGCTCTTCGTCCGCAGCGTCTACATTTTATGTGAAGGGTTTTTCCGGCGCGTTTTCCGAAAGATGGTGTTCCCTTTCCCAAATTTTTCACCTTGGAGGCGGCGATATGAGAATGACGTTGTCTCCGCGGACAATTATTAAGCCAAGCTTCTTTATGTTTTCAGCTTCTGTTGTGTCTTCTGTTTCTTCCAAAACAAGGTTTAGGTGCTGGTCGAACCCTTTCAATCTACCCCGTAGATTTTTTCCACCCTTCAGCCTTACAAGCACTATTTTTCCAAGGTTCTGCTCGAGGATTTCCGTTGTCATCTCGCTCATTCAAAGCCCTCAGATTACACATTTACCTTTTTTATACTTAAGCTTATATAATTTAAACCTATCTAAAAGAGAAGCATCAAAATGTATAAGAAGTATAAGAGATACTTCCTAAAGGCTAAGGAAGCAAAAGCCCTTCTGAAGGAAGCTTCAGAGAAGCTAAAAATTAGCCTAGAGAAAACTTTTGGCACCGATGTGAGAATAGAGTTGGCTGAAACAGATTCCGCCGAAATCATCCTCATAAACGGTAAACCTTTACTTTTTAAAGCTGGAGACAATATTTTTCCAACACTAGTCTTTAAGGAACTTTTGGCTTCAGCGCCTAAGGTTGTCGTTGACATGGGTGCTGTTCCCCATATTTGCAATGGCGCCGATGTTATGGCTCCTGGAATTGTTCGCTTCGAAGGAAGCTTCAATAAAGGAGACTTGGTCTTTGTGGTTGATGAAAAACATGGTAAGCCAATTGCTCTGGGCGAGATAGCTTACTCTGACGCTGAGGTAACAAAAATCAAGCATGGAGCAGTTGTTAAAAACATCCATTTTGTAGGGGATAAAATATGGGATTCTTTAAAAGGATTCGCAAACACGACGAGGTAAACTCTTCCGAAGCGTTAATAATTAAGAAGAATGCGCTTGGTGTCTAGATCTATGGATGCTGCTTGGCACAGAATTAGAAGAATCAGGGATAAGCCTGAGAAATACTTGCCAAGAATATTGAAGGGCGGCGAGGTAATTGTAGACTTAGGATGTGGAAAAGGCTTTTACTGTTTGCATTTGCACAAATATGCCTCAAGGCTTTACTGTATTGACATCGATAAAAAAGCTGTTAAAAAGACTGAGAAACTCTTGAAAAACGGAAATAACGTGTTTCCTATAGTCAGCGACGCCGCAAAAACGCCAATGCCCTCATCAAGCGTGGATGTGGTTTTCATGGCTAACTCTTTTCACGATATGAGTGATAAAAACGCGGTTTACGGAGAAATCTTAAGGATGCTTAAGCCAAGTGGGCGAGTTATTGTTATTGACTGGAAAAAGGAACAGAGCCTTTTAGGTCCACCGTTGAGCATAAGGATGAGCGAAGAGGATTACCTTAAACAGTTCAAAGAGTTTAGGCTGGCTACTCGTTTTCAACCCTCTCATAATCATTATGGAATAATATTGCAAAGGGCGTGAAAATCACGCTGGTGAGAGCTTGCCGCTGTTGCGTTGCCTCACTAGGCCTGTTAGATGGGATTTTAGCCTTGAGGTTGGAGTGTCTGAGGAGAACTGCAGTGTTTAATTGTTCCATAAAGTTTAGAGAAAAGTAAATTTGTCTTAAATCTGAATTTTGAATTCATAAAGTTATTAATAAGAAAATCTGTATTTTTGATTCAGAATAGGCTTCAAAGGAAAACGCTTAACTCTTTGAAGATAAAATATAGAGAATAAGAGAGGAGAGGTTTGCCCAGTTTAAGCAATCCGTTTCGTAGAAGCAAGAAAGAGGAAAAGGAAACGGCTAAAATTGGGGCTAAAATGGTTCAAGGAAAAACTTTTCTGAAGGCTATGCCTCTCCGCGACCTGGCAGATTTGGACGCTGTTAAAAGCGAAGTGCGTTCTGGAAACATCCTAATTCTAAGGATAACTCCTCTCGCAAGCAAAAGCGTTGAAGATGTAAAACGTGCAGTTAACGAACTCTGCGAATTCGCAGAGTCGGTCGGCGGAGACATTGCCCGCCTAGGCGAAGAGCGTATTGTAATCTGCCCTCCAAATGTGAAAATTTGGAGAGAAAAAACTCCTATGGCAAGTGAGCCTATACCTACAGCAGCCTAAAGGTTTCCATAACTGCTGGAGCAATTGTCTGTATTCCGCATCTTTTCTGAATAAAGTTCGCTAGGTTTGCTATTTTTGCCTTCTCGCCGTGGCACACTATCACTCTTTCAGGTCTAGGCTTTAGATGGGTCACATAGTTGATTATTTGATGTCTATCTGAGTGTCCAGAAAAGCCTTCTATGGATTCTACGCGTAACTTCACTTTTACGACACTCATTTTGCCTTCGCTGTCAATCATGGCAACTTCGTTTAAGCCTCTCTGCACTCTTCTTCCAAGAGTGCCCTCAATCTGGTAGCTTACAAAGATTATTGTGTTCTTTTCGTCTTCTGCTAGGCTTTTGAAATATTCTATTACTGGCCCTCCTTCAAGCATTCCTGAAGTCGCCATGATGATGCAGGGCTCGCCGTCGATGACGTTTTGCCTTACGCTTGGATGTTCAACCACTGTGAAGTAGTCTGATTCAAAGGGGTTAACCCCGTCATGGAGTATGCTGTTACGGACTTCTCTTCCTAAATATTCTGGATAGGCCGTGTGAATTGCGGTTGCTTCTGAAATCATGCCTTCAATAAACACTGGAGCCTCCTTCATTAGCCCCCGTTTCATGTAACCATCCAGTATAAGCATTATTTCTTGTGCTCGGCCCACGGCTGGAACTGGAATTAGAACTTTGCCCTTTTTCTCCAACGTTTCGTTTACGATCCTTGTTAAGCGCTCTTCAGCTTCAACTCTTGACGGCATGACATCATCGGGACCGCCGTAGGTGCTTTCTGTTATGAAAGTTTCAACTCTTGGAAACTCCACGGTGGCTGCTTCCAGAAGCATTGTTCTTGAATACTTGTAGTCTCCAGCATAGACAATGTTATGTAAGCCTTCGCCTATGTGGAGGTGAACAAGCGATGAGCCCAGGATATGTCCAGCGTTGTGCAGCGTTAGACGTGTGTCTGGGGCTATGTCTGTTACAACCCCATAGCGTAGAGGAATCGTGTGCAAGACACATTCGCGGACATCCTTTTGGTCGAAGGGCGGAACAACACCTTGTTTGCTAGCCACATCCAAATAGTCCAACTGTAGTAAAGTCATTAGATTTGAAGTTGGAGCAGAACAGTATACGGGTCCGTCGTAGCCATACTTGTATAGGAAGGGAACTAAGCCGCAGTGGTCTAAATGCGCGTGACTTATGACAACTGCGTCTAAAGAGTCTATTTCAAAAGCAGGATGGTCAAGTCTTGGAAAAGCTTCAAATGGTCTTGAAGAGCCTGGGTTTATGCCGCAGTCCAATAGTATGTTGCTTTCCCTTGTTTGGACGAGGAAGGCTGATCTTCCAACTTCCTGAACGCCGCCGAGGGCGGTGATTCTGATGTCTCCAACCTCGAAAGTTTTAGGTCTGAAAATACGCTCGCCGAACATGCGGAGAATCCTTTCTCTTTCCTTACTTTCTGAGTGGAGGTAATGGCGCATATGCGCTATGATTTTTGAGCGAAGCGGTGGACTTCTTAAAACGTGGGGGCGCCATTTGGTTTTCTTTATGATTTCCTGAAGGACAGCCCCATTTTTCCCGATGACTAAACCGGGTTTTTTAGCTTCAATTATTATCTCTCCGAGGCTTGGGTCAAAATTTATGTCTGTAACTTCAGCTTCTGGCGAGATGGTTTCACGGGCTATTCTTTCAGCATCTTTTTCCGGCAGCCTCACGGACGGATCAGAACGGACAACGATTCGTTTTCTTATAACATTAACTATGTCCGCGATAAGACTGCTTTGTTCAACTAGAATTTCTGGTTTTTTAGCGTAGATTGCAAGCATTGGGCCTTCATATTCTACTCTTGTCACTTCAGTCTCTTTCGGAACATGCTCTAATATGTATTGGCTTATTTCAATTTTCTCCTTCTCAGAGTTAGGCGCCAACTCTTAAACTCCCTATTCCAGAAGCCTTTTTTTCTCTTCTTCTGTTAACTCTCTATAACCATTAGTGTCGATTACTGCCACATTGAAGCTGTCGCCGCTTGCGGTGTCCCGCTTCATAGCAGAGTTAACCGCTTTAACAACCACAGGCAAGACTTCAGCTACAGGCATGTCTTCTTTAAATTTGTCTTCGAGGACACCGTAGGCTATTGGAGAACCCGAGCCGGTGGCAACGCATTTCTCTTCTGTTAGGCTGCCGAAGGGGTCTAGAGAAAACACGTGGGGTCCGCTGTCATCCACGCCTCCTATCAATACTTGCGTGGCTAAGGGCATGTATCTCGCCGAAAAAAGTAGGTTTGCAACGAGTCTTGCAGCCGAGTTTATGGGCATTGGTCTGCCCATGTTCAGTCTGTAAAGCTGCGCATTAGCTGTTAATATGTCTACGGTTCTCTGGGCATCTGCAACCGTTCCAGCAATGGTCATGGCCAGATGGTCATCTATCTTGTATATTTTCTTTCCATGTTTGTGGGCTACGTAGAACCCCATGGTTACACGGGTGTCTGAGGCTAGGATTACTCCGTCCTTGCAGACTACTCCTATGGTTGTTGTCCCTTTCAACGTTAACCGATTAACCGCATCGTTGTTTGCCATATTGCTCATTTCTCCCAAAACCTAAACATTCCATTAATTGTGCGGAAGTAAAGTAGCACCATGTAGACATGTTCACGAGCCTTATTAAGTTTATGGTAAAGAAAACTATCTGGCATGTAGAAGGGTGTCCTTGAAAACGTTGAAAGAAAATCGTAAATAAAGGTTCAGTATTGCTGGATAAAAAAGATGGGGAGTGTGCGTACGCATTTGATATTTATGGATATACAAATGTTCCCTCGACGGTTATTCCGAAAAATCTTTGATATAATTCAGCCATTACTTTGGCGGGGTCTATATCTTGAAATAGTTCAGGCTGAATCCATTTTGCAAAGTACAAGTAACCCACCACGCTGCAAATGCCGTTTCTAATTCTCCAGTCGCAGATGTATACCCTCCCGTTTTTGATCGCGTCCACTTCTTGAAGCTCAGGGCGGTTCATTATTTCTTGCCACATCTGCGTGAAGTCGCTCAAGTTATGTGTGGGACTACTAATCATGCGGATAATCACTTGGGGATTCTGTTCCACCACAAATTCCGCACTCATAAGAGGCGCATAAACTGTCATGTTTTCAGCAATGTTAATTCCGCCGGCTTGGTATATGGCAGGCGAAATGAACGTATAATATGGTTGCCACCATTCCCACATAACCTTCGGCCTTTTGTCGTCGGGCAAGCTGGCTAAACGCTGCTTAACAAGATTGTTGTAATACTGAGCGAACTGGATGTATTTCTCTGATATATCTTCACTGCCCACAATTATGGCTATTTTACTCAATAAGTTGCAAGAAAAGTCCACAGCAGTGATGTTGGATCTGGGGGTTGGAGTTGGATCTGTTGGATCTGCGATAAATATGGGTATACCTGCCTCCTCAAGCTGTCGCATAGCTACATCGTTGTATGCTAACATAGAATCAGCGAATACTATGTCAGGTTTCAATTCTATAATTGCCTCAATGTTTGGTTGATAGGAATTTTCGCCAACCACGGGCACACTGAGTATGGACGGTGGCATGGTGGATGAGGCGTCTCTTCCTATAATCTTTCGCTGGACTCCAATAGCGCATAACATTTCGGTTAAGCCATCATTCAAGCTGACAATACTCTGAACGGGAACCATCACGGTTATGTTTCTGCCAGCATTGTCTACAAGCGTAATAATTTTAGGTTCCTGCGCTTCCCAATCTTCCTGCGGAACTTCATTTGAAGGTGCAGATTCTTCAGTTTCCTCCTCAAGCGGTATACTAAAGTAGTAAATGGTGATGGAGGCGGCGACTGCAATGATAATTAGTAGAATCGTGATTGCTGCTGTTGTTTTTTTATTCATGGGGGCCTTCTCCAATTGGATGGTTAATCCATCCATCTTTTATAAATTTTGTGCAAGTTTAGTTTAATTTAAGTTTAATAACTTTATTAATCCGCAGATCAGCATACTTGAAAAAGGAATTTTAAGGGGTCTCAACTATTGTAAGATGTACGCTGAAGTAAATGGCAGTGGTGAGTTTGCCTTTAAAACATCATTGGATGCAACTTCCAAGAGAGGTGATTGTAGGAGAAGGCGTCATAGAACGTGTCACTGAAGTTTCTCGAAGACTTGGATTCACAGAATCAGCCCTTATAATAACAGGTTCTAAAACTTATGAGGTTGCTGGGAAAACTGTTTGTGAGCACCTTGAAAGAGGCGGAATCGAGGCTGAAATATTGGTTATTGAATCAGCCACCCTTAAAGATGTAGAAATGGTGGAAGAGAAAATTGAGGCTTTAAAGCCTCAAGTTGTTTTCGGCGTTGGCGGCGGGACGAAAATTGACATTGCAAAGTTAAGCTCAGCGCGTCAAGGAGTCCCTTTTATAAGTGTTCCAACAACAGCTTCTCATGATGGAATCTCAAGCCCTTTGTCTTCGGTTAAGGGACTTGAAAAGCCCTTTTCTGTTAGAGCGCAAGCACCCATAGCTATCATAGCGGACACAAACATAATAATGCAGACGCCTTACCGTCTAATAGCAAGCGGCTGCGGAGACGTGATTTCAAAGTTCACAGCTGTAAAGGATTGGAGACTAGCCCACGAAGAGCGGAACGAGTATTATGGAGAGTATGCGGCAAGCCTAGCTTTGATGAGTGCTAAACTTGTGATGCAAAACGCTGAAATTATTAGGTCTGGAAGCGAGGAAGGCTTGCGAGTTCTTCTGGAAGCCCTAATAAGCTGTGGAGTGGCCATGAGCATTGCTGGAAGCAGCCGCCCATGCAGCGGTTCAGAACACCTTTTTAGCCACGCTCTCGACATGATAAGGCCCAACAATGCCTTGCATGGAGAGCAATGCGGCGTTGGAACTATAATTATGGCTTATTTGCATGGGGCAAACTGGAAACGCATAAGGGAGACATTGAAAACCTTGGGGGCGCCTACAAGCGCCTATGAGTTGGAGCTAACAAAAGAGGATGTTGTTAAAGCCTTGTTTATAGCTTCATCGGTGAGACCTGAACGTTACACGATACTTAATAAGCTAAATTTAAGCCTTGAAGAATGCGAAAAAGTCGCCAAAGCAACTGGAGTCGTTTAGAAAGCGCGTTTACTCTTTTGTCTCTGTTTCTGCCGCTGTTTCTGGTTCTTTTGCCACCTTGAACGTTTCCGTGAATTTCACCGTGGTTATTTCTGGGAAGAACCTCTGTATGTCCATAGCTATGCCCCTTTTCGCCACTTGAACACCTTCTAGGTAGAAGGCTTCTTCAGGCATTTCTATACTGACAACCTTAGCTTTCACGGTGAACTTGAATTTTTCCACATCCACAGAAGGTATTCTACGGTGGATTAAAGCGGTTATTTTCTCCTCTTGAGTTTCCAGTTTCTTTTGAACAGTAACCTCATAAACCAGTGTTTTTCCAGCCAGTGGCGGATTAAAGTCTAGGAGGACACGGCCGGCGCCTATCGCCCGGACTACGGCCATTTTACCATCATATTCAAGGCGCATTCCAAGAGTCGGTGTCACTCCTTTGGCGGTCAACTGCCTCAGGGGAACCCGTTTAACCTTTTCTGGGTCTCTTGCTCCGAAGGCTTTTTCAGGCGGTATTTCAACAGTTGCTGGCTTTCCAACGTCCATGGTTGTTAGGCTTTCATCTAAGGCTTTGAGAACCCAGCCCTCGCCTACAACGACTAGTTTGGACTCGTAGATTTCGCCTTCTTTGTATAGGTGTTCCTTTTTGGCTGTTTCCTCTATGGTTGTGTCGAAAACCTCGCCTGTCTCCTTAACCTTAGCAACGTAGTCTACGAGTATGAAGTCGCCTTTTTGCAGAGCCATTTAAATCCTCTTCAAATTATGCTGCCAAAGTAAACTTGGAGCATTAATAAAAGCTTTATCTTCAAAAAAGGGTTTTGAACATCATATTAAGACAGCAAGATTCTTGTATTTTCGCATTTGAAGGAGAACAGTTTAAATTTAATATTGACCAAATACTGAATTTCGCCATAAACAGGAAGCTTCATATGAAAGATGGTTCGGTTAACACCAAAAGCGCCTATTTCGCTATTATTCTCCTCGGAATTGTAAGCCTCATGGGCGATGTGGTCTATGAAGGCTCAAGGGGAATAGTGCCCTCTTACCTTGTTTTTTTAGGAGCCTCAGCCTTCATCATAGTTTTTGTCGGTAGGCTTGGCGAATTTCTAGGGTATGCTTTTAGGCTTATAAGCGGAGTCTTATCAGACACAACAAAAGCCTATTGGGTTTTCATATTTTTAGGCTATGGGTTAATCGTGTCAATCCCGCTTTTGGGATTTGCAGGCGGATGGGCGATAGCCATAATCTTAATTTTACTTGAAAGGCTTGGGAAAGCCTTTAGGTCGCCTTCAAGAGACGCTGTGCTTTCCATGGTGAGCAAAGATGTGGGGACTGGAAAAGCCTTTGGGGTTCACGAGCTTTTAGACCAGATTGGAGCGATTTTGGGACCTATCCTAGTGGCTGGCTTAATGTTTTACAGCGGCAACAATTACAGTCAAACTTTCAGCCTTCTCCTTTTGCCATTCGCTGTTCTTTTAGCCACTTTGGTTTACACTTATAGGAAAATCGGAAAAGTTAAGCCCGTTGAAACCGAAAAGGTACAGGATAAAAACAGAAAGCTTGAAAGACCCTTCTACATATACATGTTTGCCGTTACTTTAAACACTTTAGGACTAATCCCTTACGAGCTAATTTTGTACAAAGCATCCATAATTCTTAACCCAGCAGAACAGTGGATTGTCCCGTTAATATACACTGTTATTCAAGGAGTGGATGCGCCTTCAGCACTGCTTTCAGGATATTCCTACGACAAGTTTAAAATCAAGGTTTTAGCCCTGCCCTTCGCCCTTTCGGTTATCCCGCCGATAATTGCGTTAGCCAACGCAGACTTGCCCATGTTAATAATCGCAGCAGTGTTTTTCGGCTTAGTTCTTGGAATGCAGGAGTCAATTTACCGCGCGGCAGTTTCAGAGTTTGCGCCTATTTCTTCTCGGGGAACAGCCTACGGCATATTTAACACAGCCTATGGCGTAGGCATGCTTGCCAGCGGAGCCGCCTACGGTTTAATAGCAGCGTTAAAGCCTCCCTTCATCATTGTAGTCTTATATGTTTTTGTAACGCAAGCTGCGGCGGTGATTCTGCTCCTAAAAGCTCATTCAAGAAGACACGCAAAAACGGAAAATGTTAAAACTTAGGGCGTCTGTTTTATTGCTGAAGGGGAGAATTTGTCATCTAAAGACGAGTCTGAAGTTTTAGACATTCTTGAAAAAGTAAGCAAAAGCGTTGTGAACATAAGCACTATAAGGCTTATTCAAAACATTTTCTATCAGGTTTTTCCCGTTAAGGGCATGGGTTCTGGAACAATAATCAACGGTGAAGGCTACATCCTCACCAACAACCATGTGGTTTTGGGCGCTGAACGCATTGCAGTCACGCTTTGGAACGGTGAAGTCTTAAACGGCCGCCTTATAGGAACATGCGCAGTCCATGACATAGCTGTCATCAAAGTTGACAAAAAAGGTTTAGCCTATGCTGAGCTCGGCGACTCAGACAAGCTTAGAATAGGACAACGCGTATACGCCATCGGCAATCCTTTCGGCTTGGCAGGCGGACCCACAATAACCTCTGGGGTTATAAGCGCCCTAAACCGAACAATAGAATCGAAAAACGAGCTTTTAGAAAACCTTGTACAAACAGACGCAGCCATAAATCCCGGAAACAGCGGAGGCCCCCTTGTGGATGTCCAAGGCAGGGTTGTTGCCATAAATACGGCCATAATACCCTTTGCCCACGGAATTGGATTCGCGATACCCATAAACTCTGCAAAGAGATGCGCAAACGAAATCATAACCACTGGCACGCATGCTAGGCCTTGGATTGGAATACTGGGCTTAAGCCTTTCCAAAGAACTGTCTAGCTATTATGGGATTCCTCTTAGTGAAGGAGTTTTGGTGACAAGGGTTGTTGAGGGAAGCCCAGCAGACGAGGCAGGCATAGAGGCAGGCGACATAATAATGGCATTAGACGATGTGCCAGTAACAAAGATTGAAAAGTTGCTAAGCGAAATCCACAAGAGAAAAGCAGGAGAAAAGATTAATCTGACTGTTTACCGCGAAGGATTTGAATACGCTATAACAGTAACCCTAGCCGAAACACCCTAAACACTTTACGCCTAAAGCCCGAGGCGTAACAAATTCTCTAAAGTCTAAAAATGCGTGCATATTTAAAGGGCTAAGAATTTCTTGAGGTAGCATAAGTTCTGTTAAAGTCATACAAGATAAGTCTCTTATTTTTTCTCTCCCAGTTCAAGGAAAAAATTATCTTTGCTAAATACATTGCAGGAACCGCTGGGACAAGAAAACTAACCATGGGAACACCCACCTTAGACCCGTAAATAGAAAGCAGAAAGACTAAACAAAAAGCCGTTGGTACACTAACGAGCAAAATCAGCACCCAAGTCTTAAGGGTTGTCTTAATCTCGCCCTTGATTTCAAGGTTACGAGTCTGCCTTAAAGCAACCAAAACTCCAAAACCACTAAAGATTATATCAAAACTAACAATTGACGACTCATAAAAACATATTAAAGCCCATAGTAAAAACACAATACTATCAAAGAATATGGCCCTCGGCTTCAACCCTTAAGCATCCCTACAAAATTATTGAAAGCAAAATAAACTTATTAAAATTTCCAAGTCACCAGAAGCTTCAGCCAAGCAACAGTTTATTGGTAGCCCGGGGGAGATTCGAACTCCCGTCGGCGGGTCCAAAGCCCGCCATGCTTGTCCGCTACACCACCGGGCTTCGCACACGAGATTGTGCGTCAACTCTTAGATATGTGGTTTTTGATTAAAAGTTTCCTTTCACTGCGTATTTCAAGCATATGTCTTCTAACCTTATCAATTGTCTCTGTTGCCTCTTGTTTTTCCACGTAGCCCAGGTTTAGAAAATTTATCATGTTCTGGTAGTTTTTTGGGTTTTTCTTTTCTAGGCTTTCAAGGGAGCCTATTAGACATGTGTGGTCTATATTTAGTTTTTCCATTGAGGATTTCAGCCATGCATAATTTTCAACCATTGGGAGAAATATGCTGTTTAGGTAATGCGCTGCTTCAGCAAAATTTTTAGAGGTCATCAACGCGTTTGTTCGCTGGATTGCGCCATGAATGAAGGCTGGGTTGAGGTAGTATTTAAGTTTGGTTTTAACCTTGAAATGTGCCTTTTCAAGTGCTTTGGGGTTCTGCTTAATTGTTAGGCTTATTTCATCCCAAACCTTTCTGAAGAGCTTTAATTTTTCTTCAACAATGCCGCCATCAAGCTTGTCAAGTTCTGCTATTTCCAAATATTCCTTAAAAAGTCTGGGCATCCCAAGCTTTCTGGTTGAGGCTTCAACTTTTTCTATGAACCGGCTGTTTGAAAAGGGCTCGAGGGCTATCTCCATCAAAACCTTTAAAGTGTTTTCCATGGCTGCTGGGGCGAAGAACTTGGCGCTTTGGAGGTCTCCTTTTGAAAGGGCTGATGTGGCGCGGCTTAAGTATATGTCAGACTCGATTATGTGGGCTTCGGTTCTTATTTCCACTCTTTCTGGTGAACTGTAAGATTTAGTCATCCAAAGTTTTGCGTTTGCCAGCGACCAGTCTCTGTCGTAAAGAATCTGGGCTTCATAGAGTTTCTGATCCAGTTCTGGCGGAGTTGGGCCGTGAATCCAGCGTTTCGGGATGAAATCTAAATCTATGAGTAAGCCGTTAAGGGCGATTCTCTCCACATACTCGTCTTCAAAGTTGCCGCTGCTAACAATGATTAGGTCAACATCGCTTGAGGTTGTGGCGTCTCCACGGCTCCAGCTTCCGAACAAGCCTAAACCGTAAACCTCTTCCCTAACCATCAGCTCTTTGACAAGTTTCTCTAAAGTTCTCCTGACTTTTTCTGGAAGCTCCATCATATTAAAGGCGCTCTTCTTGTAAATTAATAGCTTTTTTAAATATTCAAAATTTGTGAGTGGGATCCTACGTTTTAGACCGTAAAGCTTATATATTAAAACATTTCATCTGCATAGAGCGCGGGGCCGGATGGCTGTCTTCTATTCCGATTTGATGAGGAAAATGAAAAGGTGACGGTTCTACGCAAAATTGAGTGGGAATAAAATGAGCGTAAAAGAAAGCGGAACACGTCAACGCCTAGTAGATAAGTGTCCTGAATGCGGTAGTGTAAACCTTATCCATGACTATGACACTGGCGAAACTGTATGCGGTCAGTGCGGGCTTGTCCTCCATGAGCAAATGATGGATAAAGGACCAGAGTGGCGAGCCTTCACCCAAGAGGAAAAAGCCTCAAGAAGCCGTGTCGGCGTGCCAACATCCTATTCTGTTCATGATAAAGGGTTGTCAACAGCCATAAGCCAAGTTGACCGCGACGCTTTCGGAAGAAAGCTTCCACTGTCAACACGCCTGCAAATGTGGCGTTTAAGGAAATGGCAGATACGTTCAAGGGTGCACTCATCCATAGACAGGAACCTTGCCCAGGCGATGGCTGAGCTTGACCGCCTCTCAGACAAAGTGTACATTCCACCGCCAATCAAAGAGAAAGCTGCAGTTATTTACCGCAAAGCCTTAGACAAGGGCCTAGTCCGTGGAAGGTCCATCGCAGCCATAGCTGCAGCTGCGCTATATGCAGCTTGCCGTGGAAGCGGAACCCCAAGAACTCTAAGGGAAATTGCAGAAGCCAGCCTAGTGGATAAGAAGGATGTAGCCCGATGTTATAGACTTTTGCTCCGAGAACTTGACGTGCAAATGCCCATAGCTGACCCCTTAACATACATATCAAAAATCGCGGAGAAAATAGGAATTTCCGGTAAAACCCAGGGACTGGCCATCCAAATTCTCCGAGAAGCCAAAAAGAGGAGGGCTGCAGCAGGCAAAGACCCTATGGGACTGGCTGCCGCAGCACTTTACATTGCTTGCTTGCAGAACGATGAAAAGAAAACTCAGAAGGATATTGCTGAAGCTGCGGGAGTAACCGAGGTCACCGTTAGAAACCGCTACAAAACTTTAAAGAGACAGCTTAACCTGGAACTGCCCGACTAGCCTAGGCTTCTGGTTTTTCTTCTTTTCCGTTTTCGCATTTCTCTATTTCCATAACTATGGGGCCTGTGTACCCGCAGTTTTCGCAAACGTATTTTTTTGGTGTTAGCCAATAGTCAAGACTGCTGGACAAACGGATTTTGGGGCTCCCGCATCTCGGGCAGTACATTTTTGATATGGGCCCGCGGTGTTTCAGAGTCTTGAGTACCTCGCGCATGTTTTGCAGGATTTTCATGGGGCTTACACCTTTTGTGGCGCTATTGGACTTCTATGTTTTCTTCGGGATATCCCAGTCTTATTAGGTATTGTTGAACTTTTTCGCGGTGGTCTCCTTGAAGGATTATTTGCCCGTTTTTGGCTGTTCCCCCGCAAGCGCAGAAACTTTTAAGTTTCTGGGCTAGACCGCCAAGATCCGTGTCCTTGTCGTTTATGCCTTCCACTATTGTTGTTGGTCTGCCAAACTTTCTTGTTTCAAATCTTATGCGAATCCTCTGTTGTTCTTTTCCTATTTCGCCGCAGACACACAAATCTTTGGGAAGCCCACATATTGGACAGATATCAGCCATGACGCTCAGACTCTACAATGACAACGGCAGTATATAAAACTTTCAAATCCATAGACAATAAAGTGGTTCTCACATCTATAAAGAATAAAGGGTTTCACGCTTGAATACTAAGTCACTATGCCCATTCGGTGAAGTTCCTCGCGGAGGCTTTCCCTTATCTGTTTTAGGCTTTGCCTTTTCTCCACGTATTCGTCTCCGCTTATCTTTCCAGACTTAAAAGCGTCATCTAACCGAAGAAGTTGGCTGTCTATTTCCGTTATTCTCGCTCTTATCTGGTCTATATAGGATAAAGCCTTCTCTTCAGCTATAACCTCAGACGGAGTTAATGCCATTTTTATAACGCCGTCCTCAATTCGCAGTATTCTATCAGCTGCTCTTGCAACGCTGGGATCGTGAGTAACCATAACCACGGTTTTGCCCAACTCTTTATTCACTTTAACTAAATAGTCAACAACTATCTTCGCGTTAACAGTGTCCAACTCGCCTGTAGGCTCGTCAGCCAACAGAACAGGCGGGTCGTTTGCCATGGCGGCCGCAATAGCTACGCGTTGCTGTTCTCCGCCGCTTAGTTCTTCTGGTTTGTGGTGGGCGCGTTCCGTTAAGCCGACGATTTCAAGAAGCTCCTTTACCCGTTTAGCTCTGTTCTCTCTTGGAACACCTAAGGCTATCATTGGAAGCTCAACGTTTTCAGCCGCCGTCAATGTTGGGATCAAGTTCAATGCTTGAAATATGTGGCCGACGGTCTTCCTTCTATAGTCAACACGCTGGGATGTCTGCAAAGCAGTAACCACTATGTCGCCGACTTGAACGTAGCCTCCTGTGGCTCGGTCAAGTCCGCCAACAATGTTTAGCAGTGTTGTTTTTCCGCTTCCACTTGGACCGACAATAGCAACTATTTCGCCTTCTTTGACCTCCATGTTTAATCCTCTTAGGGCTTGAACTTCCACGTTTCCAAGCCTGTATATCTTAATCAAATCTTTGGCTATGACTTTCATTCCTTTCAAAGTCTCACGATCCTTTCAACTTTTGATACGTATCTTTTTGTGAGTATAAGGGTGGGGATTATTGTTGAGGCAAATATTAAAGTTAGACACGTGGCTAAGAGGATTATGGCGTCTGATGGAAAAACCATTTTATGCGTGACAAGCGAATAAGAAACAAGTGTAGCATTGGAAGCTGCTATATTGCCGTGCACCACGATTAATCCCACCACGATGCCTAACGCTACTGAAAAAATAACCACCGCCAAGTTTTCCGCAAAAAGCATCGTCGCCAACTGTTTAAAGGATAAGCCACGTGCACTCATGATTGAGGCTTCCCTTTTCCTCTCTTGAAGGCTTACTATGGTTGCTAATCCAACTGCTAAAGCTGCAGCCATTATAGAGAAGAGTATTCCTATGCGTTGAATGTTTAGGGAACCGCTAAGCAACAAGTTACTTTGATAATTTTCCAGTTCTTCTGCAACGGAACGCACATAGCTGACACTTGCGAGTTTTCGAATTTCAGAGGCAACAGCTTTTCCATCAGTCCATGGCTCCAACTTTACCAAAACTGTGACGGAGGGTTGAAAGTCTAAACTTAGAGACTCTTGAAGGCCTATGGGCACATAAGACCAGAAGATTCCTCCCCCCACATATTGTTGGGTAACCTCCGGACCGAAAAATCCAACTATTTTCAATTCCAGTGTTGAAGACCCTATGGTCATGGTTATGTTATCTCCAACCTTTTTATTTCGGCTTGAGGCTATACTGCGCTCTAAAATTACGGTTTGATTGTTCCCCTTCATTTGCTGAAAAGCCTCTGTTACAGCGGTTCCGCTGAACCATTCATTTTCATAGTAAGCGGTTGAAAGCCAAGTTTCTGGATTTACAATACGAATCTGCCTTTGGTACGGGTCTCCAGGCAGTGTTCCGCTAAGGGAGTACTCAAGCGTTATGGATGATACTCCTGAAAGGTTTCCTATGGCATTTAATGTTTGAGAAATGTTGGCTGTGGAAGCTAGGGTAACACTTATGTCTGCGCCAACACTTGCCTTGACTTGACGAATTATATAGTCTTGTTCGCTTGCAACTGCCCCTACCGTTTGAAAACTATAGCCAACTATTAAAGCAATTAGAAAGGCTATAGACGCGGCTCTCGCCGGATTCCTCTGAACATTCTTTGTCGCTAAAGTTCCTAAGTCGCCTAGAAACCTAGCAGCACGGGCGACAAGCTCTTGAAACTTCAGGGAGCCGCGAATAAATATTTTTGAGAAACCCCAAAAGAAAAGAAGCGGCCCAATATAGGTTAAAACAGAGTCCATAATTATCCATACCCCTAAAAGTATTATGAGGAAAATGTTTGTGAAGGGCGGCGGAACCCCAGTGAAGACCTGTGCTAGGTTTATGCCGAAAAGGAACATAACAATCTTATAGAGTCCCAAGGAGAAGGCTAACCAGGGCAAACGCTGCCTGTGAGGCTTAACCTCTTCCGTATGCGTGTACTCTCTTAGGGCTTCCACTGCTGTAAGTTTTGCAGCTATTCTTGATGGGCGGAAAGTGGAAAGTAGTGTTATGGCTAGTCCAAAAATTACAGTTATGAGTGTAACTTCGGTGCTTAAAACTGGCGGTGTTCCCAAAGCGCCGTTGTTGGCTGCAGTGAAAATTGGGGCTAGTAGAAAGCCTATTCCTACGCCTAAAAGTCCGCCGATTATTCCTATCATTATGGATTCTGCCAGAAAAAGCCTGAAAAGCTGTGCGTTCGAAAATCCCTTAGTCAAAAGTAAACCAATCTCACGTCTTCTCAAATTGTAGGATACATCCGAAACAGTGGTTCCCACATACCAAGCTACAAAGAATACTGGAAGCGCCACGATGAAGAATGAGAAGCGCATGGATAAGCTGGTAAACTGGTACGTTGTGAGAATGTTTTCCAAATTGTTACTTGCATACATGCCATATTTGGCGGTTTTGTCGTTCACTTGAAGCGTAACCGTCCTAACAGCGTTCAAAGAGCTTGGAATATCCCATGGGTTAACAAGCATATCTCTATCTATATACGTTAGAATTTGCGTCGAGAATGGGAGACTGTAAGTTGGAACATCTTCAGGTAGGCTGTCTAAAATTTTTGCGAAGGTTTCTTCCCAACTCACAATAAGGAGCAGGTCTCCAAATGCTGCAGGTCCAGAGCGTCTCTCCACCTGAACGTATGGCTGTCCCTGTGAAGATTGATATATAACCACTGGTCCGCCCCATTCTTGTGCAACAATGGAATATGCCTCATCGTTAAGTTCCACAAAACCCGCAACTTTAAGATTCAAAACCAAAAATTTTTCTTCCCAAGCGTTTCGAAATGTGAAGTTCAACGTTATAACACTGTTTAAGGCTATTTTATTAGCTGCTTTAGAGTCAACCCAAACGTAGGTTTCGTTGACTCCAAGTCTAGCGGAACCTGGTGAAAGCACGGTGAGGCCATCATAGACGCGTGAAACATTAGATATTCCCACAGTCCAAATTAACAACTCTTCTTGAGATGTTACGTTCTCAAAACGAAAACAATAAGCTCTTGACAGAATTTCCGCCTCTGTTACGTGTTTGACTTGTTTAATCTCTGCGGCTGCTTTTGCCCAAATACTGGAATTTATAATTGAACTGCTGCTGACAACGATGTCCACGGGCATGCTGCTTAGTTGCTGGGTTAAAGCTGCCTTTGCATTTGTGTCCGCGCCTATGTTGATTCCCGCAAAGAAGGAAGAGGCAAGTATAACCCCTAATAGCAGCGCGGCGAAAAGCCCGAAGGAACGTAAAACTCTCTTTAAAGCGTATGAAAGCATCAGCCGAGGCTCCGTCACTTAAAGGTTTCTCTGAAACTTTATTTAAGACTATGTGTTAGAACAGCCCAAAGACGCTGAGCTTTCAAAACTTTATATCCTTAACTGTTCAATTTTTAATTGAAAAGCCATGATTATAACCAAGCTAAAGAAAAGAGACGGAAGAATCGTTCACTTTAACCCTGGAATGATTAAAAACGCCATTCACAGAGCTTTTTTGGCTGTTGAACTTGGAGATGGAGAAAAAGCCGAAAAAATAACCATGGAAGTGATTAGCCTTTTACAGGAAAGGTTTAAGGAAAAAATCCCTTCAGTGGAAGATGCCCAAGACGCCGTTGTAGAAGTTTTAAAGAAGAGTGGCTACGAAAAGGTTGCATTAGAGTATCAGGCTTATAGAGAGAAGAAGGACGAAATAAGAAGGCTTAGAGAAAAGCTTGGAATAGAAGAACCGAAGCTGACTGTTAACGCCCTTGAAGTTTTGAGAAAACGTTACTTGCTAAGGGACGAAACAGAACGGATAATTGAAGACCCTGCCCAGATGTTTAGAAGAGTAGCCAAGGCCATAGCGCGAAGAGACAGAAAATATGGAGATGATCCAAGAGAAAGCGAAGAAACCTTTTACAGAATGATGGCAAGGCTTGAGTTTATCCCAAACTCGCCAACCCTTTTCAACGCTGGAACAAGACTAGGCCAATTGTCTGCATGTTTTGTTCTACCAGTCGAAGACTCTTTAGAAAGCATTTTCACTGCTGTCAAAAACATGGCTTTAATTGAAAAGAGCGGCGGTGGAGTAGGCTTCGACTTTTCAAGGCTTAGGCCTAAAGGCGACATTGTAATGTCAACGAAAGGAGTGGCATCTGGACCGGTAAGTTTCATGCGGGTTTTCGATGTAGCCACCGAAGTCATTAAGGCTGGCGGAAAAAGGAGAGGCGCCATGATGGGAATTTTGCGAGCAGACCACCCGGACATCCTTGAATTCATAACCTCTAAGCAGCGGCCAGGATTCCTCTCAAACTTCAATATTTCAGTAGCTGTAACCGACGAGTTCATGAAAACCCTTGAGGAAAACGGCGAATTCTGGCTGATAAACCCTAGAAGCAAGGAGAAAACTGGAAAGCTTAGGGCGAAAGAAGTTTGGGATTTGATGGTGAGATCCGCATGGGCAAGCGGAGACCCTGGAGTAGTATTCATAGACGAGATTAATAGGCATAATCCAACACCAGAAGTCGGCAAAATAGAGTCCACTAATCCTTGCGGCGAGCAACCGCTGCTTCCCTATGAATCGTGCAATTTGGGATCAATTAACCTTTCAAGGATGGTTGAGGATGGAGAAATCCTTTGGGATAAGCTTAGGGAAACCGTTAGGAATGCGGTGCACTTTCTGGATAATGTTATAGACGCTAACAAGTATCCTTTGAAGGAAATTGAAAAGATAACGAGGGCTAACAGGAAAATTGGTTTAGGCGTCATGGGATTCGCTG